>VOFB01000822.1_pt1 | contig 30001 bp, 35 predicted proteins | sample 5384141 | NCBI WGS metagenome assembly VOFB01 (sample SAMN12384721, study PRJNA508395) | human gut metagenome | isolation source: healthy gut A | host: Homo sapiens | reverse complement strand
AATGTATCAACATAAACAGACACTGGTTTTGCTACTCCAATTGCATAAGCTAACTGAATTTCGCATTTTTAGCATACCCATTTGCAACTACATTTTTAGCAATTAACCTTTTGCCATATAAGATGCTGACCTATCTACTTTTGTTGCATCTTTTCCAGAAAAATGCACCACCACCATGTCTTGCATAGCCAAATTCTGTTTTTACATATGTAAATCCATTAATTCTTGATATTATTTGTGCAGCATCTTTTCCAAGTCCATTTAATATAACTCTTAATGGTTCTTTTCTTACTTTGTTTGCAGATTTTGCAATTCCTATAGCTCCTTCTGCTGCTGCAAAACTTTCATGTCCTGCTAAAAATGCAAAACATTTTGTTTCTTCTGATAATAACATTGCTCTAAATTTCCATGTCCAAGTCCAACTTTTCTAACATCTGCAACAGAACCAGGTATACAAAAAAGCTTGTAATCCTTCTCCAATTGCTCTAGCAGCATCTGCAGCTTTTGTGCAACCTTTTTTTTATTGCTATTGCAGCTCTAATGTATATGCCCATGCTGCATTTTCAAAACATATTGGTAATGCCTCTTCAAAATCTTTTTATTCCGTATTTTTCCATTACTGGTTTAATTTGTTCAATTCTTCTTTCATAACTTTCAAATGTTACTGCCATTTTTTATTCCTCCTTGATTTTTTTTAATTATTTTATAATTTGAAAATCTGCTTTTATATCTTATTAAAATTGATTAAAATTAGTAAAATAAGCAGATTACTGATTTTTATCAATTTTTATGCTTCTCTTGGGTCTATTTTTTAACTGCTTCATCAAATCTTCCGTATTTTCCTGATGCTTTTTCAATTGCTTCTTTTGGATCTATTCCGGCTTTAATATTATCCATCATTTTTCCTAAATGAACATATTTATAACCAATAATTTGATCATCTTTATCTAATCCTAATTCTACTATATATCCTTCTGTTAATTGTAAATATCTTGGTCCTTTTAAAGTACTTGAATAAATAGTTCCAACTTGGCTTGTATGTCCTTTTCCTAAATCCTCTAATCCTGCTCCTACTGGAAGTCCACCTTCTGAGAAAGCTGTTTGTGTTCTACCATATACTATTTGTAAGAATAATTCTCTCATAGCAGTATTTATAGCATCACAAACTAAGTCTGTATTTAATGCTTCTAATATTGTTTTTCCTGTTAAGATTTCTCCAGCCATAGCTGCTGAATGTGTCATTCCTGAACATCCTATTGTTTCTATTAATGCTTCTTGAATAATTCCATCTTTAACATTTAATGTTAATTTGCATGCTCCTTGTTGTGGTGCACACCAACCAATTCCGTGTGTTAAACCTGATATATCTTTAATTTCTTTTGCTTGAACCCATTTTCCTTCTTCTGGTATTGGTGCTGGACCATGGTCTACACCTTTTGCTACTTTACACATTCCTTCTAATTCTTTTGAATAAATCATTTTTAATTGCTCCTTCCAAATTTATATTATATATTAATCATCTCCGACATTAGAATCTGATTTTTACTTTTTTTAGTATTTTTGCTTGCTACGTATTCTACATTTTGTGTACTTTCATAATCTTCGGTGTCAAAATCAACTATATTTTTTACATCTTTAATATATATTTGTTCTTCATACTCTTCTGTTCTTATTAAACTTTTTTGTCCATTATAGTATTTTTTTAAAATTTCCTTGTCTTCTTTATTTACCTTTTCAATCCCTTGATTTAAGTATTTGCTCCTCCAAATTATATGTCTTTGGTAACTGTCATATTCACAGTTTTGTAGATCTTCATAATCATATTTAATATGAAATCTCATATTTTTTATTGAAATTGTAAGGTTACTCCATGTTCTTCCTTTTTCAATTTTTTTAAATTCTTCTCTAAGTTCTTTTATTTTACTGTATAGAAGATCTACAAGCCTTAAATATTCTGCTTCTTCTAGATTGAATTTTGCAGGTATTTCATATACATTTATAGGATTTTTTCTAAGTATTCCTTTTGGTATATAGTAGAAAAATAATTCCCCTGTAATATCTTCATATATTTCCTTTATCTTTTTGTGGTTTTAACATTTTTTCCTCTTATTTTCTTATTAATAAACTTTCTCCAGTCATTTCTTCTGGTTTTTAAGATTCATTAAATCAAGCATTGTTGGTGCTAAATCTTCTAATTTACCATTTTCTTTTAAGTTTAATGTTTCATCTGGTGTTACAAGTATTATTGGAACAGGATTTGTTGTGTGTGCTGTATGTAGTTCTCCTGTTTTATAATCTATCATTTGCTCTGCATTTCCATGGTCTGCTGTTATAATTAAATTTCCTTGTTTTTCTTCTACTAGTTTTACAATTTTACCAACACATTCGTCTACTGCTTCTACTGCTTTTATTGCTGCTGGTAAACTTCCTGTATGTCCTACCATGTCTGTATTTGCAAAGTTTAATATTATACAATCATATTTATCGTTTGATATTGCTTCTAGCACTTTGTCAGTTACTTCATATGCACTCATTTCTGGTTTTTGGTCATATGTTTCTACCTTTGGAGATGGTACTAATATTCTGTCTTCTCCCTCATATTGTTTTTTCTTCCCCTCCATTAAAGAAAAAAATGTAACATGTGCATATTTTTCTGTTTCAGCTATTCTTAATTGTGTATATCCTAATTTACTTACATATTCTCCAAATGTATTAACTAATGGTTCTTTTTTGAATGCTATTTTTACATTTGGCATTGTTTCATCATAACTTGTGAAACAAACATAATATAAATCTAGTCCTTTTTTAGTTTCAAATCCGTCAAAGTTGTCATCTACTAAAGCTCTTGTAATTTCTCTTGCTCTATCTGGTCTAAAGTTAAAGAATATTACAGAGTCATTTTTACTTATTGTTGCAATTGGTTCATTTCCATTGCATATTAATGTTGGTTCTACAAATTCATCAAATGTTTCTTTTTGGTATGAATCTTCTATTGCTTTTACACTACTTGATTCTTTATTTCCTTCTCCAAGTACTAATGCATCATAACATTTTTGAACTCTTTGCCATCTTTTATCTCTATCCATTGCATAAAATCTTCCTGATATACTTGCAATTTTTCCTACACCTTTTTCTTTCATTTTGTCTTGTAATTTTAAAATATAATTTTCTGCTGATGCTGGTGGTGTATCTCTTCCATCTAAAAAGCAATGTACATACACATCTTCAAAGTCTCTTCTTTTAGCAAGTTCTAAAAGTGCATATAAATGTCTTATATGACTATGAACTCCACCATCTGAAACTAATCCTAAAATATGAAGTTTTGTATGATTTTTCTTACAATTATCAATTGCTCCTATTAATTCTGCATTTGAAAAGAAATCACCATCTTCTATTGATTTTGTTATTCTTGTTAATTCTTGGTATACTATTCTTCCAGCTCCGATATTTGTGTGCCCTACTTCAGAATTTCCCATTTGTCCTTCTGGTAATCCAACATGTAGTCCACTTGTAAATATGTCTGTATTTGGATATTTTTTCATTAGTCTATCAATATTAGGTGTTTTTGCAAGTTGTATTGCATTACCATCCTTATTTTTATTATCTCCAAAACCATCTAATATCATTAGCATTGTTAATTTGTCTTTCATATTTCTACCTTCCTTTTTTTGCTATTTATTATAATTTACTATTTTTGAAAATTCATCTGGCTTTAGACTTGCTCCTCCAACTAGGCCTCCATCTATGTCTGACATTTCAAATAGTTCTTTTGCATTTGATGATTTAACACTTCCGCCATATTGTATTATAACTCTATCAGACACGTTTTGTCCATAGATTTGACAAATTTTGTCACGAATTGACTTTATAGCTTTTTGTGCATCTTCACTTGTTGCTGTTTTTCCTGTTCCTATTGCCCATATTGGTTCATAAGCTATTATTGTATTTGCAACTTGTTCATCTGTTAAACCTTCTAAAGCAAGTTTTGTTTGATTTGTTATTATATCTATTGTTGTTCCTTCATCTCTTTGTTCCAATGTTTCCCCAACACATACTATTGGTTTTAATCCATTTTCAAATGCTGCTTTTATTTTTTTATTTACTGTTTCATCTGTTTCATTAAAATATTGTCTTCTTTCTGAATGTCCAATTATTACATATTCTACATTAATTGATTTTAACATTTTGGCAGATATTTCTCCTGTATATGCACCTTTTTCTTCAAAATGCATATTTTGTGCACCTATTTTTATATTTGTACCTTGTACTGTTAGTAGTGCATAAAATAGATCTGTATATGGAACACATAGTATTACTTCATTTTTAGTGTCTTTAACAAGTGGTGCTAAATCTTCTATAAATTTCATAGCTTCATTTGGAAGCATATTCATTTTCCAGTTTCCAGCAATTACTTTTTTTTCTCATTTTTATCTCTCCCTTGCATTTAATGTTTTTTTATAGATATAATTATTTATCTAATAAGCATTCTATTCCTGGTAATTTTTTTCCTTCTAAGAATTCTAATGATGCTCCACCACCTGTTGATATATGAGTCATTTTGTCAGCTAATCCTGCTTTTTCAACTGCTGCTGCTGAATCTCCTCCACCTATTATAGTTGTTGCATCAATTTTTGATAATGCTTTTGCAATTTCGTTTGTTCCAATTGCAAATTGATCAAATTCAAATAAACCTAAAGGTCCATTCCATACTACAGTTTTGGCTGTTTGTAATTCATCTACAAACATTTTTATTGTTTTTTCTCCAATATCAAAGCCTTCCCATCCTTCTGGAATTTCTGTCCAAGCTACTGTTTTACTTTCTGTGTCTGGTTTAAATTCTTTTCCTATTTTAGTATCTACTGGAAGCATTAATTTAACACCTTTTTCTTTTGCTTTTTCCATTGCTTGTTTTGCTAAGTCTAGTTTGTCTAATTCACATATTGAATTTCCTACTTCATATCCTTGTGCTTTAAAGAATGTATATGCCATTCCTCCACCAATCATTAATGTATCTACTTTTTCTAATAAACTGTCTATTACTCCTATTTTGTCTGACACCTTTGCACCACCTAATATTGCTACAAATGGTCTTTGTGGATTGTTTATTGCATTTCCTAAAAATTTTAATTCTTTTTCTATTAAAAATCCAGAAACAGCTGGTAAATATGCTGCAACTCCTGCTGTTGAACTATGTGCTCTATGAGCTGTTCCAAATGCATCATTTACATATATTTGTGCCATACTTGCTAATTCTTTTGCAAATTCTGGTGAATTGTCTGTTTCTTCTTTGTGGAATCTAACATTTTCTAATAACATTATTTGACCTTGTTTTAAATTAGCAGCTTTTTGTTTTGCATCTTCTCCTATTACATCTTTTGCCATTATTACTTCTTTTCCTAATAATTTAGATAATTCTTCTGCAACTGGTGCTAGTGAATATTCTGGTTTAAATTCCCCCTTTGGTCTTCCTAAATGTGAACATAGAATTATTGCACAATTATTTTCTAATAAATATTTTATTGTTGGAATAGCTGCAACTATTCTTGTATTGTCTGTGATTTTTTTATTTTCGTCCATTGGTACGTTAAAATCGCATCTTACTAATACCTTCTTATCTTTTAAATCAATATCTCTTACTGTCTTTTTACTCATTTTAAATTCCCCCTTAAACTTTGGTAACTTTTATTAGTTTTACCATTTTTTTGTTTTTTATAAGACATTCCTATTGTATATTAAAAAAGAACACTTTTCAAGTGTTCTTTTAATATTTCTATCCTAATTCTGCAAAGTATTTTATTGTTCTAACCATTTGACTTGTATATGAATTTTCATTATCATACCATGAAACAACTTGAACTTGGTATAATCCTTCTTCTATTTTTGTTACCATTGTTTGTGTTGCATCAAATAATGAACCATATCTCATTCCTATTACATCTGAAGAAACTAATAATTCTTCTGTGTAACCAAAGATTCATTTGATGCAGCTTTCATTGCTTCATTTATTTTTTCTGGTGTTATGTCATTTCCTTTAACAACTGCAACTAATATTGTTGTTGATCCTGTTGGAACTGGAACTCTTTGTGCTGAACCGATTAATTTTCCGTTTAATTCTGGAATAACTAAACCTATAGCTTTTGCTGCTCCTGTTGAGTTTGGAACAATATTTACAGCAGCTGCTCTTGCTCTTCTTAAATCACCTTTTCTGTGTGGTCCATCTAGTAACATTTGGTCTCCTGTATAAGCATGAACTGTTGTCATAATTCCTGATTGAATTGGTGCAAAATCATTTAATGCTTTTGCCATTGGTGCTAAACAGTTTGTTGTACATGAAGCTGCTGATATAACTGTATCTTCTGGTGTTAATACATTTTCATTTACTCCAAATACTACTGTTGGTAAATCATTACCAGCTGGTGCTGATATAACTACTTTTTTAGCTCCTGCATTTATATGTGCTTCTGCTTTTTCTTTAGATGTATAGAATCCTGTACATTCTAACACTACATCTACTCCAATTTCTCCCCATGGTAATTTTGTTGCATCCTGTTGTGCATATATTTTTATTGTTTTTCCATCTACTGTTATAGAATCTTCTCCTGCTTCTACTGTTTCAGCTTTTTCATATCTTCCTTGTGCTGAATCATATTTTAATAATTGAGCTAACATTTTAGGACTTGTTAAGTCGTTTATTGCAACAATTTCATATCCTTCTGCTCCAAACATTTGTCTAAATGCTAGACGTCCTATACGTCCAAAACCGTTAATGGCTACTTTTACTGACATATAATTTTCCTCCTTTTGATTTTAAGCTTTTATTATATTGCTTTTTTATAGTATTGCCACTATTTTTTATGGCAATACCATTCTATATCAAAAAAGAATACTTTGCAAGTATTCTTTTTAATTTTTGTGTAGTTTATTTTTTCTTTCCTATGTAATAATTTTTCTTTCCTCTTTTTACAACAATATATGTATTTTCTATAAATTTGCTTTCATCTATAATTTCACTAATATTGTTTATTTTTTCGCCATTTACACTTATTGCCCCATTTGTAACAAACTCTTTCGCTTCTCTTTTGCTAGATACAGCTTTCATTTCTACTAACATATCTACTATTGTTTGATTTGGAGTAACTTCTTTTATATCTTCACTTCCAAATAATTCTTCAATATCACTTTTTGATAGGTCATTAAATTTGTTATTAAATAAATGGTCTGCAAGATTTACTGCTTTTTCATATTCTTCTTTTCCATGTAAAAATGTAATTATCTCTCTTGCCAAAGCTTTATGTGCTGCTCTTAATTCTGGATGTTCATTATTTTCTTTTTCATATTCTTCTATTTGTTCTTTTGATAAAAATGTATATATTTTTAGGTAATCTATAACCATTGAATCTTCTACATTTATAAAGAATTGATATAATTTATAACTTGATGTTTTATTTTTATCTAACCATATAGCATTTCCTTCGCTTTTTCCAAATTTTTTGCCTTGTGAATCTGTAACAAGTGGCATTGTAAATCCATAAACTTCATCTTTACTTGATTTTCTAATTAAATCTATTCCAGATGTTATATTTCCCCATTGGTCTGAACCTGCGCATTGTAAATTTACATTTTTGTGGTCATGTAAATACTTGAAGTCTAGCGCTTGTAAAATTGTATATGAAAATTCAGTATATGTTATTCCTGTTTCTAATCTTCTTCTAATTATATCTTTATCAAGCATATAATTTATATTGAAAAATTTTCCGTAATCTCTTAAAAAGTCTAATGTATTTATGTTTTTTATCCAGTCATAATTATTTACAACTTCAAATCCAAAAATTTCTTCTACTTGTTTTTTTAGACATTGGTAATTATGCTCAACTTCCTCTTTTGAAATCATTGCTCTTTCTGTTGTTGGTCTTGGATCTCCTATCATTCCAGTTGCCCCACCTATTAATAATATTGGGTGATGTCCTGCATCTTGTAGTCTTTTTGATATTAAAAAACTTGATAAGTGACCTACATGTAAACTGTCTGCTGTTGGGTCTGTTCCTATATAAAATGTCATTCCCCCTTGATTTAGTTTTTCTTCTAACTCTGGGCTTGATATGTCTTTTATTAGCCCTCTCCATTTTAGTTCTTCAAATAGTGTCATATTTTTTCCTCCTTTTTTATTTTATTTCTTTGGAATTTTTGGTTTTTTTAATTCAAAAAGAGCCAAATCTTCCATGTTAAAGGACGATTTGACTCGTGGTACCACCTTTATTTACATATATATGCTATATGCCTCATTTATAGCTGTTCGTAGCTATTTACGTAATTACTGTAAGAATTGTATTTCGTAATTTTATATTCTAGTAGTTTTCACCTTCCACTACCTCTCTTGTTTTTGTAACTATAATTTACTACTTTGTTTCTTTTTATAGCGCAATTAATTTTTTATATTATACTATATTTATTTTTAAATTGCAAGTAATATTTACACACTAGACTCGACAAATTCATGTCCATCTATTTATTTAGTTATTTTATATAAAGTACAGTACGAAAACCAACGTGGACCCCCTCATAGCGAGCTCCAGTGCTACCGTCACGATAAACAACCGGTGAAAAAGACCCGCTGTATTTGAAGCTTCCTCCACGCATAACAGCAAATGTATAATTGGTGTTATTACCATTATTCTTTCTTGTCTTTGTTTCTGTTGTCCATTCCCACATATTTCCTGCTAAATCATATATATTATTTGTTCTTGTATTATCACTTGATCCTGTTGCTATTTCTATTCTTCCATCTGCAGTATAATAATTGCTTGCTGCATCTTCCGCACCTTCTGGCTTTGTTGCATTTTCTGGCACCGTCTCATCTTTCTTTTCTCCTACTTTCATTCCATCTTCATCATTTACAATGGCATAACTATATTTTCCTGTTCCTCCCTTCCTAAAATACCAATCTGTTGATACTCCATCTTTTTGTTTCGTTAAGTAAAGATGTTTTACATACAATGTTCCCTTTGGTATTGAAAATGCTGAATTAATGTAATTTCCATAAGCTGTACTATTTATTCTTCCTGCACTATCTTCTTTTATTACTCCACTATTTTTTAGCCATTTACATGTTGTATCCCATGCATAACTATCTACTAATTTACTTTTTACTTTTGAATCAGCTGTATTGTACATACTTTCTGATGCTGCTTTTGCAATTTCCTGATCTACTAAATTCCATGCTGCAATTCCTGCTTTACTTACTGGAACTTTTTCTGTAGCTGAATTTTTAAAATTAACTATTGTTCCTTCTTTTATTTCATCTGGATAACCTGCTTCATATCTTCCTATAAAAAATCCTCCATAGTTTTTTACACTTGCTTGTTCTCCTGAATCATCACTCCATTCACTTTGACTTGTATAACCTGAAGGTTCGGTTGTATATACATATTCATGTTTTCCATCATATGTGTGGTCTTGCTCATATTTTAAATCTATTCCATTCACTGGTATAAATACAAATTGGTTTCCACTTAAATTAGTTCCTACTACTTCTTGTCCTTTATATTTATCTTTATCTGCTAAATTATCTGATATTACAGCTCCACTTTTTACTGTTCCTCCTACATAATAAAATCCACTTGGTATCGGTACTACTCCTCCTGCTCCATCTGATACCTTTTCTCCTATTACTTCTCCTTCTGTTTCATCACTTTTTATAGATTTTAAATCTTGTACCACAACTCCTGCTTCTGCACTTTTTCCATTTATATAATCTTCAATTTCCTTTAATCCTGCTTCTTCTGTTTCTTTTGCTTCCTCTGTCCTAATTTTAGCTTGCATTGCTTTACCTATTATTCCATTGTCCCCTGTTAGCATTGCAATTGTTACTCCTGCTAATATTAAAAGTACTATGATAGTTATTACTAATGCTATTAAAGTAATACCATTTTCTTGTCTTTTTCTCATCATTTCACCAATCCTTTTCATTTGTTTTGCTATTAATTATAGTACCAAAAACCATATTTTTTTGCAATACCTTAGTTTTAAAAATTATTACAACATTTACAACCCCAAAGTATGTGCCGAATAAAAGTGACCTAGGAGCAAGAAAATTTTAAAGTACTATGGACAAAGAACCTCACGGAACGAACCGCTGCTGCCAGAATTGCCACCGCTACTACCGAAAAAGAAAACACCTGTGTAAGAAACATTGTAATGGCCTCCACGTTCGAAGAAAGGGTAGCTAGTAACAGGGAAGTAAGAGTCCACGCTATTTCCTGTGCCATTATTCCATGATGTTTGTCCAGAATAGCTTGTTGATATTTCATAAACTGCATCACCTTTTTTGATAGTATTGCCTGTTCCTAGAAGGTCATAACTATTTTGTTGTGATGTTCCTGATGCTGTATATACTGTTTTATATTTTGTACTTGTAGATTGCTCATCTCCACTTCCATATAAATCTCCTGATGCTGTTCCTCCATTAGTTGATAAATAAGAAGCATTACTTCCGTAATTTACGTATGATGCAACACGTTCATAAGCGCTACCTCTTAAGTCATATACTCCATAAGGATTATTCGTTGTACTTTGTCCGTAATTTATACTATATATATCTCCTTGGGAACTTGTTCCTCCTGTATAAAAACTACTTGAACTATTTTTTCCTACATCATATCCATTTGTACCATACTTACTATATGCTAAATAAGCTGTTGCTCCCCATTCGCTATTTTTGGCCATATGACTTCCTAGACTTTCTGCTGATACACACTCTCCAAATGTTGCTAATTTTGCATATTTAAATTGGTCTTTTATTTTCATATCTCTTAATGCAGACACTCCTGGCATAACAGATATTGTTGCTTCTGTTACATTTCCATCTGAATCTTTTGTTTTTGTTCCTGTTGCTTCAAATTTTCCTACCCATATTCCAGAAAGTTCACTATCCCATCCTCCATTATTTACATTATTTACAAATGCTGGATGCACTAACCAATTTGTTGTTCCTGCTCCTTGAGCTGTTGGGTCTGTTGTTATTATTCCACTATCAGTTGAATTTAAGAATGTATTTTGTCCATTTTCATATTTTACAAATGCCACATCTATTTTTCCATATTGTGTTTTAGTTGTTGATGTTGTTGTATAATTACTATCTGTATAATATGTTATTTTATATGCATATCTTGGAATCCATACCCACATGCTTCCATCTGCAGTTATTGCATTTGCCCACTTATTAGTTGTATTTGCTCCACTTGGTAATTCTAAATTATATTTTATTGGTGTCATTTTTCCTACTAATTTTGGTGCATTTACTATATCTCCATTATAACTATACCAATTTGAATCTGTTTTTGTTGTTTTTTCCCAACTTGTTGGTGCTTGTGCTAAATTTTCATCCTCTCTAAAACTTGTACTATAATTCCCATTACCATCTTTTTTTATTATTACTTTTATTTCATCTACAGTTACTTCCAACGGAAAACTACTTTCTGTTAAATCCCCTTCAATTGTTTTTATTCCATCTACATTATTTAAATTTGTTTTTAACTGCTCTAAATTTATTTTTCCTGTCTCATCTAAACTTGCTGCTATTGCTAAATCTACCTTTTCTTTTACAGTTACCTTATCATTTTGTGTTTTTGCATTTTGTGCTTTTGTTAATATTCCATTGTCACCTGTTAAAGTTGCAATTGTCACTCCTGCTAATATTAAAAGCACAATTATTGTTATTACAAGTGCTATTAATGTAATACCATTTTTACCCTTTACCCTTTCTTTTGTATTTATTTTCATTTGTTTTTCCTTCCTTTCCGCAATACAATTTCTTTTGTTTTTCTTTATGTTTATTATACATAAACATGTGTTTTTTGACAATACCTTAGTTTTAAAAAAATTATCTTTTTTTTTTTCCTGAATACAATAATATATAGGAGGATTAAATATGAAAGATATTATTTTTAAAGGATGTGGTACTGCTATTGCCACACCATTTGCCAATGATGAAATAGATTATTTAGAATTTAAAAAACTTTTAAAATTTCAAATAAAAAATAAAGCAGATAGCATTATTGTATGTGGTACAACAGGTGAAAGTGCTACAATGACAACAAAAGAAAAAAGAGAACTTATTAAACTTTCGGTTAAAACATGTAAAGGAAAAATTCCAGTTATTGCAGGAACTGGTTCTAATAATACAAGTAAGGCAGTTGAAATGTCAAAAATTGCAGAAAGTTTAGGAGTAGATGGATTGTTAATTGTAACACCATATTATAATAAAACTACCCAAAAAGGATTAATAAAACATTATAAAGAAATTGCATCATCTGTAAATATTCCAATTATATTATATAATGTCCCTAGCAGAACTGGGGTAAACATAGAGCCAAAAACTTGCTTAGAATTATCTAAAATAAAAAATATTGTAGCAATTAAAGAAGCTAGTGGCAATATATCTCAAGTTGCAGAAATTGCAAGTTTATGTGGAGATAATTTAAATATTTACTCTGGAAATGATGATCAAATTGTTCCAACTTTATCACTTGGAGGAATTGGTGTCATATCTGTTTTATCAAATGTTTTACCAGAATATACACATAATATTGTACAATATTATTTAGATGGTGACCAAGAAACATCTAAAAAAATGCAATTAGAAGCAATACCACTTATAAAAGCTTTATTTTCTGAAGTAAACCCTATACCTATAAAATATGCCTTAAATTTAAAAGGCTTTAATTTTGGTAAGCCTCGTCTTCCATTAGTTGAATTAAGCCCTAAAAATAAAAAAATTCTAGAAGGTGAACTTAAAAATTTCAATATTTAGTAACTTTACTTGCACTTCACAAAATATATAATAAAAAATATTATAACTGTAAACTATTAAATTTTATTGCATTGTTTAATAATACTATGATATAATAATAAGGTATACATATAATATTATTTTAAAGGGGATTAAAATGAACGAACTTCTCGAAAAAATATATAATGATAAAGAATTTATTAATGTAATAGATGATATGATAAATAATAAAACTGTTCAAGAAATGAAAAAATACAGACAACATTATGAAACTTCATGTTTTGACCATTGTTTAGAAGCTTCTTATTTTTGTTATAAAATATGCAAAAAATTACATTTAGACTATATTTCTTGTGCAAGAGCTGCAATGGTGCATGACTTATTTTTATATGATTGGCATGTTCGTCAACCTGGTAGAAAAGGTCTACATGCTTTTACACATCCAAAATATGCATATGAAAATGCTAGCAAAATTTTTGATTTAAATAAAAAGCAAAAAGATATTATTGTAAAACATATGTGGCCTGTCACATTTTTTAGTATTCCTAGATATGCAGAAAGTTTTATTTTAACTTTAGTTGATAAATATTGTGCACTTTCAGAATCATATAATGAAGTATATTCTTGCTTTAATAAAAAAAGAGCATTTAGATTTGCTTATGTTATTTTAAGTTTATTAATAATAAGATTTTAAAAAAAATATAGATTTTATAATTAATTATAAAATCTATATTTTTTATTTATTATTCTTCAGTTGTTTTAGCTTCTTCTTTAACTTCTTCTACTACTGGTGCAGTTTCTGTAACTGTTTCTTCTACAGCTGTAGTTTCTTTAGCTACTGGTTCTTCTACTAATTCTTCTTTAACAACTATTTCTCTGTCTTCAATTCTTGCTCCAACTAATTCTTTAGTTTTAGCAGCTTTTCCAACTCTGTCTCTTAAGTAGTATAATTTAGCACGTCTTGCTTTACCAACTCTTACTACTTCTACTTTTTCAACTAATGGAGAATGAACTAAGAATGTTTTTTCAACTCCAACACCATAAGATGTTTTTCTTACTGTAAATGTACTATTTACTCCTCCACCTTGTTTTTTAATTATGATTCCTTCGAAAACTTGGATTCTTTCTTTGTTTCCTTCTTTAATTCTTACGTGTACTCTTACTGTATTACCAACTCTTAATTCTGGTATTTTGTTTTTTAGTTGTTCATGTTCAATAGATTTTATAATATCCATTTTAGAATTTCCTCCTTCTTTCTATTCATGAGCGGTGCATTTGTTTTGCACTTCACTTAATAATTTTACGTCCATTTCAGACAAGTTTTTATTTTTTAAAAGATCTGGTCGTTTTTTATATGTAATTTCAATTGCTTTTTTTCTTCTCCATTTTTCTATATTTTCATGGTGCCCTGTAAGCAATATTTCTGGTACCTTCTCGTTTTCAAAAACTTCTGGTCTTGTATATTGTTGGTATTCTAGCATTCCATTTGAAAATGACTCTTCTTTTGTAGAATCTTTGCTTAAAACACCTTCTATATATCTACTTACACTATCTATTAACACCATTGCTGGAATTTCGCCGCCTGTTAATACATAATCTCCTATTGATATTTCTTCATCAACAATTTTATCTATTACCCTTTGGTCTATTCCTTCATAATGACCACAAAGAAGAATTAAGTGACTTTCTTTTGATAATTCTTCTACTTTTTTTTGGTTTAATGTTTTTCCTTGTGGAGTAAGGTATATAACTTTAGCATTATCTTGTTTTATTGATTTAAATGCATCATAAACAACATCTGCTTTCATTACCATTCCTGCTCCACCGCCATATGGAGTATCATCTACTTTTTTGTGTTTATCTTTTGAAAAATCTCTAATATTTATTAAGTTTATATCTATTAGATTTTTTTCTTTTGCTTTTCCTATAATGCTTTCTTCTAATGATTTAAACATTTCAGGAAAAAGTGTTAAAACATCAAATTTCATTTTTTCCTCCATTTTAAATTAAACCTTTTAGTATATGAACTATTATTTTTTTATTTTCTAAGTCAACTTGTTTTATTACCTCTTTTATTGCTGGTAATAATACTTGTTTTCCTAAATTGTCTTTTACTACATATATATCATTACTTCCAGTATTATATATGTCATCTATTTTCCCAAGAAGCTTCCCTTCTTCTGTATATACTTCAAGTCCTAGCAAATCTACAATATAGTAAACCCCTTCTTCTAAAGGCTTTGCATCTTTTCTATCTATTTCTAAATAAGAATTTCGCAAATTTTGTGCTTCTTCAACTTTTTCTATACCTTTAAATTTTATCAATACCATATTTTTATGATATTTTACTTCTTGTATTTCATATTCTCTTCTTGTTTTTTTGTTTACAACATATACTTTTTTTAAATCGTCAAATCTTTCTATGTCATCTGTATAAGGAACAACTTTTACCATCCCTTTTATTCCAAATGTATTTACTATTTGACCTATTTCTAAATATTGCATAATGTTTTACTCCAATTATCCAATAAATTCTACTGTAACTCTTTTTTGTTTTTCTTTGTTTGCTACAGCTTTTACTACAGTTCTTATTGATTTTGCAAGTCTTCCTTGTTTACCAATAATTTTTCCCATGTCTCCATCTGCTACCTTAACTTCAAAAACTACTGATTTTTCACCATTTAGTTCTTTTATTTCAACAGCATCTTTATCATCTACTAAGTTTAATATTATTGTTTCTAGTATTTCTTTCATTTTTTCCTCCTAATTTATTACCTTAAGTTGCCAACTTATTTTCTTTAGTTTATTACTTTTATTAAAATAAAAATTTATATTTTAATTATTTTGCTTTTTCAATTAGGAATTTTACTGTATCAGTTGGTTTTGCACCATTTTTGATCCATTTTTCTACTTTTTCTTTATCTAAAACTATTGTAGCTGGTTCTGTCATTGGGTTATATGTTCCTAATTGTTCAATTATTTTTCCATCTCTTGGTGATTTAGAATCTGCAACTACTATGTGATAAAATGGAGCTTTTTTCTTTCCTTGTCTTTGTAATCTTATTTTTACCATTTTTGTTTCACCTCCCAAATTTATGTTTAAATATTTATAATTTATTTTAAGCTTAGAAATTATTTCTAAAGCGTAAAAGATTAATAACTTATTTAAAATTTCATATTTTTTAATGTGTCTTCATCTATGTTTTTCATTAACTTTCTCATGCCACCTTTATTTGATTGCATTTGTTTCATCATTTTTTGTGTCATTTCAAATGATTTTATAAATTTGTTAATATCTTGTACTGTTGTTCCACTACCTTTTGCTATACGCTGTCTTCTACTTGCATTTAAAAGTTTTGTATTTTGCTTTTCTTTTTTTGTCATTGAACATATTATTGCTTCTATTTTTCCAAATTCTTTGTCATCTACTTTTAGGTCTTTAAATTTGTTCATTCCTGGAATCATTTTTAATATTGAAGAAAATGAACCTAATTTTTTCATTTGCCTAATTTGCATTAAATAGTCATCTAAATCTAATTCCTTTTTCTTTAATTGTTTTTCTAATTTTTCTGCTTGCTCTGAATCAAAACTTTCTTCTGCCTTTTCAATTACAGATAGTATATCTCCCATTCCTAGTATTCTTGATGCCATTCTGTCTGGATGGAATACTTCTATGTCACTTAATTTTTCTCCTGTCGCTGCAAATTTTATTGGTTTTCCTGTAACTTTTTTTATGAAAGCGCTGCACCACCACGCGTATCACCATCTAATTTTGTTAAAATTATTCCATCAATTCCAACTTTTTCATTAAATGTTTGTGCAACATTTACAGCTTCTTGTCCTGTCATACTGTCCACTACAAGTAATGTTTCGTGTGGATGTACTCCATTTTTTACATTTTGTAGTTCTTGCATTAGTGCTTCATCAATTTGTAAACGTCCTGCTGTATCTAATATTATTACATCATTTAATTTTGACATTGCAACATTTATTGCTTGTTTGCTTATTTGTACTACATCTTTTGAGTTTTCATTACTGTATACTGGAATGTTTAGCTGTGCTCCCACAACTTGTAATTGTTTTATAGCTGCTGGTCTATAGATATCACATGCAACTAATAATGGTTTTTTTCCTTGTTTTCTAAAAAGATTTGCAAGTTTTCCTGCTGTTGTTGTTTTACCTGATCCTTGTAGTCCCACAAGCATTACTATTGTAGGAGGATTTGGTGTAAAGTTTACTTTGCTTTCTTTTTCTCCAAGTAAATTTACTAGTTCGTCTTTTACTATTTTTACAACTTGTTGTCCTGGGGTTAATGATTTCATAACATCTTGGCCTAATGCTTTTTCTTGTATTGTGCTTATAAATTCTTTTACTATTTTATAGTTAACATCTGCTTCTAGTAATGCAAGTTTTACTTCTCTTAGCATTTCTTTTAAGTCAGATTCTGTTATTCTTGCTTTTCCTCTTATTTTTCTTGTAATTTCTTGTAATCTAGATGATAATCCTTCAAAAGCCATTTTGTTCCCCCTATTTCTTTGCTTAGATTATACTAAACAATTTAATTCTTTTTTTATGGTCTCTAATACATTTGCTATTTGTTTGTCGGAATAGTCTTTTTGTATTTTCGTTAGTTCTGATAAAACTTTTTCTATTTTCTTTTCTGTATTTAACGTCCTTTTCATAAATAATAGCTTTTCTTCGTACTCGAAAAGTTTTTTCTCTCCTTTCTTTATGATATCTCTAACAGCTTGTCTTGTAATGTTATGATTTTGTGCTATTTCTGATAAAGATAAATCGTTATTGTAGTAGTCGTCCATAATTTGATATTGCTTTTCAGTTAGAAGTTTGCCATATGTTTGTATTAACATACTTAGTATAACTTTTTCTTCCATTTTTTACTACCTCTTTTTTGTAATGCTAATATACTTTACACCTTTTTTGGTAATTTGTCAAGTAAAATACTAAAAAAAGTTGAAATTCTAAGTTTATTATATATTCTGTGAAGGGCAAGTGGGAACCGTTTTAGAAAATGTATGAGGTACGAATTACATTTTCTTATAATGGGGAGCCCTGGGAAGAATATATAATTAAACTTAGAATTTCAACTTTTTTATTTTGCTTTATGTGTCATTCTTTCTTCCATACTTTCAAAAAGTACTGGTTCAAAAACTTTAACATAATATGGTTTTATATCTTTATATAAATTATTTACATATATAACAGCTCCATTTTTAGTTGTTACTCTAAGATTTGGAAATGTTTTTATCATTTTTTGATCATTCCATAAAGTATTTACTATACTTTTTATGGTTTCATTTTTGTATAGATTTCTTGCTGCCTCTTGTGCTTTTTCTTCTCCTTGTATTTCTATATGATGTGTATCTACAAGTCTTACATAAAACATTTGCAAAGCAAAGCTTGATACAAGCCAATCTACAAGCATAAATATCATTATAATTGATGTTGCAATTTTTAAAGTTTTTATTGGAATTTTATTTATAAATTTATCAATTCTTGGGTTTATTACTTTTAACAATACAACTCCTAAAGCTCCCCATGCTATTGTAAATGTAGCACATATTCTTCCATGTATGTTAAATGCCATTTCTGAGTAGTCCCACCATTTAACATTAAAAACTAGTTCTCCAATTAGACTTACTAAATACTCGGTAATAGCACCTAATACCATACCACCTAGCATTAATTTCCATCTTTTACTTTTAAATTTTTGAAGTCCAACTATCATTACAACTGCGCCTAATCCATATATTGCACAAAATGGTCCATATAAAAAGCTTTGTCTGCTTTCTATTACACCTTCTGAAAGAAATGCAAATACAGTTTCTATTATAAAACCTAAAAAACTATAAATTATAAAATATGCAAATATTTGAAAAATTGTAATTCAAATATATTAAACCCTTTTTTTGTTAATTTATTTGCATTTTCTACATCTTCTTCTACTTTTTCTATGCTCTGTTTTACTTCTTTTAATTCTTTTGAAATTGATGTTATTTTTTCTTTTTCTTCTATTCCATCTTTGTCTATTATGTCTATAATTTCGTCAACAGAAGTTTCTCTTTTTTCTAGTTTTAATGCTATTTTTACTTTCTTTTTCTAAGTTTATCTTGTTTTTCTTCTTCATTTAGTTCTTTTTTACTTTTCTTTTGTTTTGTAGCTTCTATTCCCCTTTTATTCATATATTTTCTCCATATTTTATATATTTATTTTCTTAAAAAACATCATTTAATTTTTCTACATTGGCTATAATATTTTCAAATATTTTTGTTATTTCTTCTTCTGTTAAGGTCTTTTTGCTATCATTAAATGTTAATGAATAAGCAACAGATTTTTCATCTTTTCCTATGTTTTCTCCTGTGTATACATCAAAAACTTCTATATTTGTTAGTAATTTTCCTCCTGCCTTTTTTATTACTTTTTCTACTTCTACAGATGGCATATCTTTTTTCATTACAAATGCTACATCTTTTTTTACATTTGGGAATTTAGAAATTTCCTTATATTTCATTTTTCCTACTCTTTTTGAAAGTAATTCATCTAAATTAATTTCCATTACATATACATCATCTTTTGTAACTTCTGGGTGTAATTTCCCAACAATTCCAACTATTTGTCCATTTACATTTATATTTGCTGTTTGTCCTTTATGAAATTCATTTGGTATTTGGTCTGGCATTTCTATAGTATATCTATTTTCATAACCTAAAAAGTTTAGTAATTCTTCTACTACTCCTTTTATAACATAAAAATCAACATTTGCACTGTTTCCAACTCCTAAATAATATTTTCCAGTCATTAATGCAACTATTTTTGATTTTCTCCATATTCTTCTTGTTTTTTTATAAAATCCTTTTCCTATTTCAAATATACATACATCCTTGTTTTCTCTTGCTTTATTGTATTCATATATTTTAACCATTGATGGAATTAAGCTATATCTTAGTGCATTTCTTTCTTCTGCTAATGGGTCTAACAATTTTACTACTTCAAAGTCATCTGTTGTATATTTTTGCTTCTTTATCACTTGTAAATATCATTGATAATGTTTCATTTAAACCAAGTGATACCATTTTGTTTCTTATTTCTCTTGTTTGTTTGTCATAGCTTCCTTGCTTTACTGGTAATACTGGCAACTTTCCTTCTATATTGTCTACTCCATATATACGTCCAACTTCTTCTATTAAATCTTCTTTTATTGATATGTCTAACCTTCTTCTTGAACTGATACTATTGCTTTTTGTCATCTGCTTCATAGCTAAATCCTAATTTGGTAAATACGTCTAAGATATCATTGTTAGAAATATTTGTTCCTAAAACATCTGTAATATTTTTAAATGTTATTTCTATTTTTTATCTTCTTTTTGGCTTTGATCATATGTACACATTCCTTCTATTACTGTACCATTTGCATATTTTTTTCTAACAAATGGCAAGCTCTATTTATTGCCATATATGTTCTGTTTGAATCTAAGCCTTTTTCAAATCTGTTACTTGCTTCACTTCTTAATATTTTTTTTTGTTTTTCTTACTCTAACTCCATCAAATATTGCAGATTCTATTATTATATTTTTTGTTTGTGGTACAACTTCTGTTTCTAGTCCTCCCATAACTCCTGCTAATCCTATAGATTTTTCTTTAGTTGAAATTACTATGTCATTTTCATCTAATGTTCTTTCTATATTATCTAATGTAGTTAGTTTTTCTCCATTTTTTGCCATTCTAACTATTATTTCACTGTTTAGTTTATCTGCATCATAAAAATGCAATGGTTGGCCTAGTTCTAGCATTACATAATTGCTAATATCTACAACATTATTTATTGGTCTTATTCCACAAGCCATTAATCTATTTTTTATAAATGCTGGACTTTCTTTTATTTCTACATTTTCTACTTTTTTTGCTAAAAATACAGAGCAATTATTTGTTTGTATGTCTATATTAAATGTTTGATTTATATCTTTTCCAGTTTCTTTATAATTTATATCTACATCTTTTACTTTTTTATTATATATTGCCCCTAATTCATATGCCATTCCAAGCATGCTTAACAAGTCTCCACGATTTGCTGTTAATTCAAAGTCTATTACTTCATCATCAAATCCTAAGTATTTTATTGGATCTTCTCCAACAATTCATCTTGACCTAATTCGCAAATTCCTTTTTTGTCTTCTTCTGTTAAAAATTTGTTATCTAGCCCTAATTCCGCAATTGAACACATCATTCCATTTGATTCTACCCCACGTATTGTTCCTTTTTTTTATTGTTACATCATTTGGTAAATTTGCTCCAACTAATGCTACTATTACTTTTATTCCAGCTCTTGCATTTGGTGCACCACAAACAATTTGAAGTGTTTTATCTCCTACATCTACCATACATACATGTAAATGGTCTGAATCTGGATGTTCTTCACATGTTTTTATTTGTCCTATTACTAAATTTGTTGCATTTATAAACTTTTCTGCACTATCATATTCATTTCCTACTCTTGTCATATCTTGTGCTATCTTTTCTATACTTAAATTATCATCTAAATCTATATAATCTTTTACAAAATTTCTACTTAATATCATTTGTTTTTACACATCCTTTCTATCAAATTGTTTTAAAAATCTAACATCATTTGTGTATAATAACGTACATCTGAATTGCATATTTAAACATTGTTATTCTGTCTAGTCCAGGTCCAAAGGCAAATCCTCCCCACTCTTCTGGGTCATAGCCTCCCATTTTTAGTACATTTGGGTGCACCATTCCTGCCGCAAATACTTCTATCCATCCTGTTTTTTACATAGTGAGCAACCTTTTCCTCCACATTTAAAGCATGTTACGTCTACTTCGTATGATGGTTCTGTAAATGGGAAATAACTTGGTCTAAAACGTAATTTTGAGTTTTCTCCTAACATTTTTTCGCAAATATTTCTAATGTTCCTTTTAAATCTGCAAGTGATACATTTTTATCTTTTTTATCTATTACTAAACCTTCTACTTGCGCAAATTGTGGTGAATGTGTTGCGTCATCTTCCCTTCTATATGTTTTTCCTGGACATATTATTCTTATTGGCTCTTTACCACCTTTTTGTTCCATTACTCTTGCTTGTGCTGATGAAGTTTGTGTTCTTAATAAATATTCGTTTGTTATGTAGAAACTATCTTGCATATCTCTTGCTGGGTGACCTTCTGGTAAATTTAGCTTTTTAAAACAGTATTCATCTGTTTCTAATTCTGGACCAGATACTACATCATACCCCATAGATACAAATAAGTCTTCTACTTCTTCTATTACCAAATTCATTGGATGTTTACTTCCTCTTACCATTTTTTTGCTTGGTAATGTTATGTCTATTCTTTCATTTTCTATTTTTTATTTAGTTCTATTTTTTAAATTCCTCTTCTTTTCTAGAAATTAGGTTTTCTATTTTTCCTCTTACTTCATTTACCAAGCTTCCTATTACTGGTCTTTCTTCTTCGGCCAATGTTCCCATTGTTCTTAATACTTGTGTTAGCTCACCTTTTTTTCCTAGGTATTTTACTTTTAAGTCTTGTAATTGTTTTAAATCTTTTGCATTTTCAATTTCATTAATTGAATTTTCTTTAATTTGTTCAATTTGCTCTTTCATTAAATTCCTCTCCTTGTAATAATTTTGGATTTTAAGTTTCCATTAACTTTTTACTTTGTTTAAATTTGCAATAAAACAAGCCAATTCTTCCATTACATAGGACGAATTGGCTTTATTTCGTGGTACCACCTAATTTTATTAATTATTTTAATTAACCTCATTATAGTTTTAACGGTTCAACCGCTTCTTTCTACTTTGCTTTTCAAAAGAAGACCTAAAAAGTGAAATTTCTATATATTTGTATTTAAATAGCTCTCAGCTTTGCTATTTTCTCTGTAAAATACTTTTACTATATATACTTTGCTTTTTAATTGGCTTTTCTTATTATGTTTTATATGTTATCATATTTTATTTATTTTTTCAAGTTTTTTACATACTTCCAAAAATAATTTCAATATTTTTTAATTGTTTTAAAATATAAGTTTGGTTAAATTTCATATCTAAGACTATTTTTCCTTTAGAATCTGTATTTTGTGTAACAACTGGCTCAAAAATATAAGAATAATCACTTGTATTTATTATATTAAAATCTGAATCATATCTATTAATACGCATTGTATAGTAATTTTTTCTAATTTACTAATACCACTTTTTAAAGTAATTTGAAGTCCTGAACTATATATTTTATAACTTTCTATTTTATCATAATTTTCTTGGTCAGATTTTGCTGGTATAAAGTTATTTGATGTTTTATCATACACAAAACATATTTTAAATTTATCTAAATTTTCTGCTGTATTATTTTGTAATTTTAGATTATTTTCAAATACAAATGTGCTGCTTTGGCTATCTACGTTTTGGGATTTTACATTTTCTACTATGCTATTATCTAGTGTTGTATTTACTTCAAATTTTATATTTTCATTTTTTCGGTATTTGTTATTTGAGTTTTTCCGCCTATTCTTTGTATTGTTACTTTTTCTATTTTATAGTCATTTCCATAATCATATTTTATTTTAAAATAATCTCCCTCTATTTTTTCTTTTATTTTATCTTTCCAATCTTGGTCTTTTATCTACTATGGTTTCTACATTTTCCCCATCTATGTATTTTACCTCTATATCACCTATTTGTTTATACATATTTATTGATGGCAATATATTATTAATAATTTCACTTTTTAAAATATAGCCTCTTTTTTTTTCTTGTATATTTATGTGATTTAATAAATTTTCTTTTGCATCTTGTGCTATATTTTCTTTTTTTGTTTTATCAGAATTTGTAAAAAATCCTGCTTTATTGTTTAAAGACATTACTGCTTTTATATTTTCTATACTTACAGGAATTTCTTGCCATGTTGTTATTGCACATAATATTATAAATGCTCCTGAAAGTATTATTGCAGTGATTTTTTGGGCTTTTTTCTTATTTTTAGTATTAAATATCATTATTAATAAAAGTATTATTGGAATTAATGTTATTTGAATTATTAACAATATATTAAATATCGTTGCTTTTAATATGCTATTTGAATACCTCAAGCAATAATAAAATCCAATGCCTACTGTTAGTGCAATTATTGCAAGTATAATTGCTCTTTTTATTTTCTTTTTATAAATTGACTGTATAAATAATTTTATATATTTAAAGATAATATATATATCTATTGCTAAAAGAATTATGTATATATAATCTACAATTTGTATTGATGATACTATTAATGGTACTTGTAAAATTTCTTTCCAAAACACTGCCAATAATATAGCTAAAGTTATAATAATGCTTATTATATTTATTATTATATTTTTCTTTTTAATCTCCAAATGCTCTTCCTCCTATTACTTTTCCTGTTTTTACATCAATATATACTGATACCCCATTTAGCATGTCATCTTCTCTTGTATACACATAACATTTTATCTTTTTAGTATTGTAAACTTTGTCTGTTTCATTTGCCTTTCTTGTAAAAAAGTTATTTGCATATACTTCTTGTGTTTCTATTGTTTGGCTATCTTTGCTATATTGTCCAACTATATTTTCAGCTTGTTTAAATGCTTTATTTGCTATTTCGTCTGCCTCATTTTGAGTTATGTTTTTATTTTCACTACTTGTATTTAAATATGTATTAAAATCTTTTACAAATATTTCTTCATCAATATTTGCTACGGTTTGATTATATTGGTTATTATCATCTTGAATTTGTGCTTTACTTTCTATGCTTGTATTATCTACATTATATATGCAGTTTGTGTTTACTATTTTACTTACAATTAATAAATGTGCTGTATATTCATAATTATTCTTTTTATTATCATAATAATATCTTAAATTTCCTATATTTATTTTTACCGTAATATCTTTTGAATTGCTAATGTTAATACTATAACATTGTTGTTAAATACATCGTTTGGTATTTCCTCATCAAATTCTAGGTTGCACATTGCTGTATATAGTTCTAATGATTCGTTGTCTTTTATAACTGTTTGATATATTTGATTATTTATATTTTTAAATTGCTGTAAATATTTATATTCTACTGAGACCAATGTGTTTTTTGATATATATTCTTTATTGTCCATTGTGTAATATTTTGTGTTGTTTATTTTACCATCTATTTCCTTTTTTATTGAATTTGTGTCTATATTACTTTTTATTAATTCAGCTCCTGAGTCCATCATTTTAGCAAATTTTCCTTTATTATTTAATATTAATATGTAATTTTTACTTACTGTATTATAATCAAATTCTATAAAACTTTCTTGATTATGCATATCATCTAATTCTTCTTGTGATATTATTGTTTCTTTTTTGCTTGTGTCTATTTTTTTGACATTTGTTCTATTATTATTTTATATATTTCGTTTTCTGGTTTTATTTCATAGTACTTTTCCTGATTCTTGTATATTATTCTATCTGGATTTATTATATTTTTGAAAATTCTTCTTTGTTTTTTTCTTCTTGTTCTTTTTGGTTATTTGTTATATATATTGATACTAGTGCCGTTAGTGCTACTAATATTATTATTGCTATGCTCAATATTATTTTTTTCTTCATTTTCTATTCCTCTTTTCTTTGTTTTTTCTTTGTTATTTTATCATAGCATTTGATTATTTGAAATATTTTTTTATCTTTGTATTAACTTTTTATGGCATATTATAATATCAATTGTCGTTAAGATAAGCCTGTTTTATTTATATAGATGTAGCAAAATTTGTAGACACGCAGGACTTAAAATCCTGCGTCTCAAAAAAGACGTGCCAGTTCAATTCCTTTCCCATCTACTATTAATTTTTTAATAGTCTGAAATAGCTATTTACATAGAATAAAATTCAATTATACACAATTTATTAAAACCCAAAATTAAAAAGTTTGTATTTTAAATAAAAAACGATTAAAAAATTAAATTCTTAATCTTTTTTTATGTTATAAAATGCAAAAAGGAAATGATAAAATCATTTCCCTTGCATACCATTTTAAAACTATTCATTTACCATTTCAACAACTTCCAATATTAATACCATTATCATTAAAGGGTATAATATAAATATAAGTCCCATTACAATGCTGTCCAATATCGCTTGAGCCAATTTCCTATCTTGTGTCATTTCAAGTTCACCTTTTTGTACCTTTGCAATAACTTTGCCTCGATAATTAGCTAATCTAACATTTATAGTTGTTGAATCTATACTAACAGAATAATCTTCTGGCACTTCAAATATACTAGTGCCCTTTTGAGCTTGAGCATAAACATCACGTGCTACCTGCTCACATGCTTCAAACATGAAAAAGTTTCCAACTAACAAGAAAACTAGCAATAAACAACACAATTACCACTAATATAATAGCTTCAATAGTATTCATATGTTGCTCGTTCACTTGCTTTACTTTGCAAATAAATGTTCTCCGTTCTTTCATGGTATGGTCCTCCTTTTAATAAAAAAAATTAATAATGTCTGGTGTCCTCTTGATAGAGGATAAATTCTACTTACCTTATATAAGGTAACTATTAATGATTATATACCATTTTACATAAAATAGCAAGTATTTGCAAACTTTTAATATGTTATTTAATATCTTGATAAGTGAAAAAGTAAATACAATTAATAATATAAAAATTTTTTTATTTTTTTTCATTTTTGTATTGACTTTTTTTTTATGACATATTATAATATCAATTGTCGTTAAGATAAGCCAGTTTAATTTATGCAGATGTGGCGGAACTGGTAGACGCACAGGACTTAAAATCCTGCGGTTGAATAAACCGTGCCGGTTCGATTCCGGCCATCTGCACCAAGAATACAGATTAGAAATCAAATTTCTAACCTGTATTTTTTGTGTTATTTGAGCAAATTCCCTATTTTACAATGGTTAGAAAATGGAATTTATACCATATAAAGCTAATGAATGTTTTGAACATTTATATTATCAAATACCAATGAAATTATTCTTTAATATCAAGTATAAAGATAAATTAAATTCAGATAGTAAAATTCTTTTATTAAAAACATAGTTGAACTAAAAGGATTAAGAGAAAATTTATGGAGAAAACACAAAAGGCTTAAAATCTTTGAAAAATGTCAGTTTATTTGCTCCGAGATTCAAAAATTAGCCCTTAAAATAGATAAACTAAAAAAGATATTAAACTATGTAATTTTATTGAAAATAGCACTTTACGAATGAAAGATAATATTAAAGAAATTAGTAAAGAAGAAAATAATAACGTTAAGGTAAAAAATAGAAATAGATATTTTAGATAAACAGCAAAAAAGACTCCCCAAAACCATGGAGAATCCTTTTTGTTTGCTTTTTATTGTCTTGCATCCGATTCATTAAGAAATATAGAAATGCCAATCTCTTTTGTAGAGACATCTTTTCCTTTATTCAACCTAATAATCAAATCATAGACATTGTCAACATAGTGTTCGTTGATACCGGAAACCGTTTTTTTATAAACGCGCTTACCGATTTTCTGGTATACAACCGACTTGGGTTTTGGCAACTTACCTGCTGCTTCATTTGCTTCTTTTGCAGTATCAAAGATCAAACGTCCATAGTCTTCGAAGCTGTATCTCTTGTATGTATCTCCATACAAAACAGCATCAAAGGTTTTGTTTTCTTCATCGACCTGCAAAATTTTAGCCTCAGCTTCAAAAGCTTGCGTTCCATTGTTCGTTCCCCAGTAATCAACCAGATATACTGTTTGGTTTACTTTGAAATCCCGTTTACATTCTTTTGACATAAGAAAACCTCCTCTAAAATGTCGCTTTTCTGAGTATTGTGTTCATTTGCAAAATCCAGCATTTGAGCAAATACTTCATCATCAGCATAAATGCTTTTATCCCATTCATACCAGATATCAAAAGCAGTTTTTGCGCCATCTGCTACCATTTGCTGAGCTTTGGCATTTTTAAATACAACGTTGTTATCCTGGTCATCTAAAGAATGATGACATCCCATATCTTGATATACTTTCGACTGAAGGTCGGCCTCTAATTTATCACAATGATATGCAAATATTGCTTCTCTGGTTTTTCTTTCGTCAAACTCAGATAACAAAGAAATAAGCTCATCTTTCTTTACCAAATCACCAATAACTTTGATGATTGCTTCATGCTCAATTCTCAACTTTTCTTCTTTTGAAATATTGTCAAACGGAGTAATGTCTCCGATAACAACTTCGCCCAATTCATGAATTACCAACATCTTTATGACTTTATTCAAGTCAATATAATATTGGAAGCTTATTGCTAGAATACATGTACCATATACATGTTCAGCAATGCTTTCTACTCGTTCTTTGCTTACATTCCAATGTTTTTCATCCCATCCACTTCTGATTTTGTATTTCAACTGAGTAGCTAAAAGATAAAATAAAATCTTTATTTAGTGGCTTAAATAAGGATTTTTTATTTTCTAATATTTCTAACAATTTTTATTTTGCTTCTACATCTATATGAGTGTATATGTTTGCTATAGTATTATAACTAGAATGACCTAACTATATTGTAATATCTTTCATCTCATTACCTTATTTGCTTTATTATAGATATTATTTGTACTATTTATTATATATATCGATAGAATCAAGATTTGATTTTTATGTAAAATTGTAGTATAATTAAATTATAATATTCGTGGGTACAGCGAAATATAATAAATGTACCATTTTAGTATAGAATGCTGATATTTCAGTATTCTGCTAAGAGGATAAGGAGAATATATGAAACGGTATTTAGCATTAATATTAGTGGTTGTGCTTGCATTTAGTCTAACTGGATGCATGAATGTGGAAACTGTTCCAGAAGAGAAGAACTTGGAGGTTCTTAATACTCTTAAGGGAAGCACTTTGGAGAAAACACATGAAATTGAAGGGCTTGAATTCATAACTACCTACAATACAGGCGATTATGATTTAAGTAGATGGAGAATAACAGACTCCAAAGTAATCAATATGACGGCTGAAGTTATAAATGTTCCAGAAGGTGCAACAGTATTGATTGAGCATGTTCACATAGACATGTCTCTAAAATCTACAGATCCACAACTTGACGGCCTTTCACAAGATAACATGGATGATTCCTACCATGGGATATCGCAGGATGGCTTTTTTATAAGCGACAAGTACCAGTATCAGAATAAATTTGCTGTAGAAGGTTTCAGCAAAGATTTAATTGATGGATGGACGTTTGTATGCGGTTCTTATGGTTCTGGCTCTATAACTGAGGAAAGACTTACTGAAAAAAACTTAGTTAAGCATGGTAATGTATATGCTAATAAAATGCAAGTAGATGAAGATAAGTAAATACCATGATTTCGATGTTTCAATGCCCAGTCAACAGCTAGTTGGCTGGGCATTATCCATAAAATTTAATATTTATTTTCGTATTCTATCAAAATGTTCAAAAAAAATCTGCCCCAGTGGTGTATTTATGTAGTGAAATCTGTGATGAAAATTTTCTTGCTGCGCTCCAGTATGAGAAGTCTGAATCTGAACAGTTGCTGAAAAAAATCTATGTTAATTGTCTAACTATTTATTATGTTAGATTCTGTTAAATAGAAATGAAAATTCACACTTTTCATTTCTATTTTTTTTGTAAATTTTTATATTTAATTTGGAAATTATTTCAATATTAAAAAAATGTTTCATCAATAAAATCCAAGATTTTCGTAAAATTTGAATTATGTTAAGAAATGTGTTATAATTAATGTATAAAATTTTTTATTTAATTCCTGTATTCACTGAATTGTGGAGGAAGTTTACCTCTTACTTTTTAGTTTTAGCATAAAGAAAAAACAACAATATAAAATGGAGGACATTATTATGTTAAAAAATTCGCAATATGGTTCATTTTGTTTTGTATTTTTGTTGATATCTAAAATTTGAATTTGTCTTTTGGAAGTTCTATGCTTTTTATCTTTTATTTTCTTTTATTTTTGTACTGTCATCAGCCATACCACCCAAATATATCAAATTCCCTTCATTGCTCAATAAGGACTTTGCTCTATTGCCTCTTTAGCATTTTTAACAGTTTTCTAATTCTTTTGGTTCTAGTGTGTTTGTTTTATTTGATTTTAATAAATCTATTACATTTGTATTTGTAATAAATAGTGCATCAGATTCATCTTGAGTTAA
>VOFB01000815.1_pt1 | contig 30001 bp, 39 predicted proteins | sample 5384141 | NCBI WGS metagenome assembly VOFB01 (sample SAMN12384721, study PRJNA508395) | human gut metagenome | isolation source: healthy gut A | host: Homo sapiens | reverse complement strand
TGTTACTTGAAAATTATAACTTGTAGCCAATATAAAATAAACTATTAATGCAAATATAATATTTACTGTTGCACCTGCAATAACTATAGCAATTCTTTTTGGTATACTTGCTTTAGAAAAAGAGCCTTCATTTTCTGATTTCTTCTTCTCCTTCCATACTTATAAAGCCCCCTAGTGGTATAAGTCTTAATGCATATTTAGTTTCTTTTCCTTGTTTTTCCAAATTGTTGGTCCAAAACCTATAGCGAATTCATTTACCCTTACTTTACATAGTTTTGCGACAACAAAATGTCCAGTCTCATGTATCAAAATTAGAAATCCAAGTAAAAATATTATTTTTATAGCAGATATTAAAAAAAAATATGTAAACAAACTATCTCCTCCTAAATCATCATAAATAATGCATATGCAAATGGTGCTAAAAATATTAAACTATCTATTCTGTCTAACATTCCTCCATGTCCTGGAATTAAGTTACTATAATCTTTTATATCTACAAATCTTTTTTATTGATGATGCTGCAAAGTCACCTATTTGCCCAACTAAACTTAATATAATTGAACATCCTATAATATATATATATGACACATTCATGCCTAAATATGTATTTATAACATATGTATATATAACAATTGCAACTACTGCCCCAATTGTTCCACCAATACATCCTTCTATAGATTTTTAGGGCTTATTTTACTAAATTTATGTTTTCCTATAGCTTTTCATCTATTCCTGGTAAATCATCATGTATTAATGAAAAATTATGTACCATTATTGCAACTGCATATGTCATACAGTTATTAACATCATTTTTAAATAATTTGTAAGTTGCAAGTAACAAAATTGGTCTTAATCTTTTTTGCCTCCTGCCATTAAACTATATTCCATAGAATTGTTTAATATTTTTTCTGGACAATCTTCATGTTTTACATATTTTTCTAATTCATTGGTCATTATTGTTGATATTTACTTAATTCTTGCGTAAAATCCATTTTTATTCCTTCTTAAATTTAATAATTTACTATACTGACATTATTTCTTTTTCTTTGTTTTCTAGTATTTTATCAACTTCTTCTATTTTTTTGTCTGTTAATTTTTGTATGTCATTTTCTGCATTTTTTAGTTCGTCTTCTGTTATTTCAGAATTTTTTTGTTTTGTTTTTGCTTCATCAATTCCGTCTCTTCTAACAGCTCTTACTGCAACTTTTGCTTCTTCTGCCATTTTCTTTATGTCTTTTACTAGCTCTTTTCTTCTTTCTTCTGTTAATAAATGCAAGTCTTATTACTTTTCCATCATTATTTGGATTTATTCCTATGTCTGATGCAAGTATTGCTTTTTCTATATCTTTTAAAACACTTACATCCCATGGTTGGATTACAATTAATCTTGCTTCTGGAACAGAAACTCCTGCTACTTGATTAATTGGTGTTTGTGTACCATAGTAATCTATTTTTACTTTGTTTAATATTGCAGGGTTTGCTCTTCCTGCTCTTATTTCTGATAGTTTTTCTTCATATACACTTATTGTTTTATTCATTCTTTCTTCTATATTTTTATAATCCATTATTCTTTCCTCCTAAAATTTATTAACTTACTATTGTTCCTATTTTTTCACCTTTAACAGCTCTTACAATATTTTGTGGGTCAGCTATTCCAAATACTAAAAGTGGAATATTATTATCTCTACACATTGCTGTTGCTGTTGAATCCATAACTTTTAAATCTTTATTTAACACATCTATATATGAAATTTCTTCAAATTTTGTTGCATTTGGGTCTAGTTTTGGATCTGCAGAATATACTGCATCTATTGATTTTCCAAGAAGTATTACTTCTGCATTCATTTCTGTAGCACGAAGTGCTGCTGCTGTATCTGTTGTAAAATAAGGGTGTCCTGTACCACATGCAAATATTACAACTCTACCTTTTTCTAAATGTTTCATTGCTTTTCTTTGTATAAATGGTTCTGCTATTTCCCTCATTTCTATTGATGTTTGTACTCTAGAATAAACTCCTCTTGCTTCTAATGCATCTTGAAGTGCAAGCCCATTCATTGCTGTTGCAAGCATTCCCATATAGTCTGCTGTGGTCCTTTCCATTTGATGTCCATTTCTTCCACGCCAGAAGTTTCCACCTCCAACTACTATTCCTACTTTTTACTCCTAAATCAACTATTTCTTTTATTTTATCACATATTTCTCCTACTGTTTTTGCATCTATTCCATTTCCTTTGCTTCCTGCTAATGCTTCTCCACTTAATTTTAAAAGAACTCTTTTATATTTTAGTTCTGGCAACTTTAACAACTCCTTTTAATTATATTTTTACTTTCGCCATTTTATCATAAATAAAATAAAAATGGTAGTAAAATATGATAATTTTTAAAATTCTGGTAATTTGCCTTATTTTATGGTATACTTAAGTTATTGTAAGGAGCTAAAATTTATGGATATAGAAAATTTATATAATGATATTAATTTAATAGATATAGAAGATGCCAAAAAGATATAGGACGTGCTTATAATTTTCTTTCTAAAGCCCATAATAAATACCCTAGCTTAGATGGTTACCAACTGTTATCTTTTACTGAATTAAATTTTATAAAAGCTTCTCAAGAATACTATAAAATTATAGATAGATTATCTGGTATTAAAGTTCAATTATTGGCAAGAGATTATCTATTAGAAAATGAACAATTTTTAAAACATTTATATCAAAAATTTTCTAATAAAAAAATACCAGATGATGATGGAATTTATACATATGATCTAAAAAATCAACAAACTTACTTGTAAGAAGCTTATTATATAACTTAAGAGAAAAATATAAAGAATATGGACTTAATCCTACTACGCAAGAAGAATATGAATATTTAAAAAACTCATTGCAATATTGTAAAGATGATTTATTAAGATTTCAAAAGATGATAATATTAAAATTTTGCAATATACCTACAATTATTTAAATGAACATGGAGCTTTAGACCTTCTTTGTAACAGTCAAGAAAAGCAGCTAAAAATTTTATGGTTAGAAGATTTAGGGTATGTTACAAAACCAGATAAAAACCACCCAGATGATATTGGAATTGAAAAGTTTTTTTCAGAAGAATTTTTAAAAACTCTTCCAATAGACGAGCTTTCTGCTTTAAATATATTTTGGCAAAATAAATATTCAAAAGAAATAAATTCAACTGGATTTGGCTATTTTGTTTTTCAGCAGTTAAACTTACTAAAAGATTTTCCAAATACTAATTTATCATTAGATGATGAAACAATAAAAAAACTTCTTACTAAATATCGTTTATTAAAATACTTAGCTAAAAATATATATAAAAGAAAATTTACAGGGAAAATCTTATAATTCCTTATCTTCTGAATTTTCATTTGATTATAATCATACGTTTTCTAAATTATTTCCTAATTTTCCAAATTCCTTAGAAGATGATTTATCAATGTGTTTTGAAAGATTTATAGCTGCTGAAAATACTTATTCAATAAAAAATAATTTAATATGTGGTATAATTATGGATTTTGTTGACAATAAAAAACTTAAAAATTGGGGTTATATAAACGAAAACGAAAATGGTAAACCAAATACCATACAAGATAATTCCAAAAAAATTATTATTGGTATAGATTACCCTCGGATTAAATAGACCAATTTGTGTTCATGTTGACAAAGATATGATGGTTGATGCCTTAATTAACATGAAACAAACCATTATGCTTCCTGTATATGAAGGAAATAATGATTTTATGGTTATAAATCCAAATAGAGAAGGAATTGTAAAAAATAGTTATTTGCAAAACCATATTACACTTCCTTTAGAAAAAAGACATAAAATTTTTCTAAGGCAAAAAAAATTAATAGAAGAAAATTCAAAACATGATTTAATAGAACATTTACAGTTCTTAGCAAATCCAGATAAATTTCCAAAACACCTAAAAGATAAAAATCAAAAAAGAATTAGAAAATATGTAAATATGGGAAATGGCGTAATTTCTACTGAAGAAGAATTAAAAAAATTAAATAAAGCAAATTCTTTTGATGAAGAAAGATAAAAAGCTAATAATGAAGTTTCATTCACTATTAGCTTTTTTCTAATTTTGCAACTCTACAATACTATGTAATACCTTTAAATCTTCACTATATATTGCAACAATATATTTTTCATCTTGCTTTACATATTTACATACAACATTTTGCCCTAATTTAATTTCCTTTTTATAAGTAATCCTAACATTATTAAAAATTTGCTCATCATATACATTTTGTGGTAATGCTTCATATGCCAAATCTAAATATCGTAAATTATGCATATGTCTATTTACATCTATATCACTTCTTCTAACTTTATAGTTTATAAAACTTTCATAATTATTAGGTTCTTTTAATTTTTCTAATTCTAAAATATTGAATACAGATTTACCCTCTTCTGGATTATATTTTGCAATTAAACTCTCTTCTACTTTTGCAATTTTATTTTTTTCCACATTTATTAATAACCATTTTGATGTTGCTATAGCACATAATTGTTTATTTTCATCATAAACTCCAAAATCTCTATAAGAATAACATTTGTTAGTATATCTTGACCATGTATCTATATTTATTTTTTGTCCATATTTTGGTCTTTTTATAACCTGAAGTTTCCATTCTAATAAAACCCATGTTACTTTTGTTTGCTCTACTGTATTTACTCCATAGCCTGCACTATCTGAGTGATATGCTGCAATATTTTCTAGTCTTTCTAATAATGCAGTATTAGTTATTTCATTGTTTTTTCCTATATCTTTTAATCCTATTTCAAATTGTTTTTTGTATATCATTTTTTTGCCTTTCTTTTAATACCCTGGTTTTTTTAATAATTTAAACATATTCTTTTTATATTCTTCAACTCCTGGTTGATTAAATGGATTTACTTCAAGAAGCATACAAGACATTGCACATGATTTTTCAAAGAAATATATTAGCTCCCCAATTGATAACTCATCTAGTTTTTCTAATTCTATAACAACATTTGGAACATCTCCATCAACATGTGCTTTTATTGTTCCTTCCATAGCTTTTTTATTTATATAGTCTAAGTCTTTTCCTGCTAAATAGTTTAGCCCATCTAAATTATCTTCATCTGCATTTACAGTTATATTTGACTCTGGTGTTTTTATAGTTATTACTGTTTCAAATAAATTTCTTCTTCCTTCTTGTATATATTGTCCCATAGAGTGCAAGTCTGTTGTAAAGTCAACTCCTGCAGGGAATATTCCTTTTTGTTCTTTTCCTTCACTTTCGCCAAATAGTTGTTTCCACCATTCTGTAAAATAATGCATTTTTGGCTCATAATTTACAAGTATTTCTATATTTTTATATAATTTGTACATTATATTTCTTACCACTGCGTATTTGTAGCAATCATTATATTTTAAATCTGAATCATTAAATCTTTCTTTAGCAATTCTTGCACCTTCCATAAGTTTGTCTATGTCAATTCCAGCTGTTGCAATTGGAAGTAATCCTACTGCTGTTAATACAGAATATCTTCCACCAACATTGTCAGGTATAACAAATCTTTCATACCCTTCTTCATCTGATAGTGTTTTTAGTGCTCCTTTTTCTTTGTCTGTTGTTACATAAATTCTGCTTCTTGCTTCATCTATTCCATATTTATTTTCTAATATTTCTCTAAATATTCTAAATGCAATTCCTGGCTCTGTTGTTGTTCCAGATTTTGAAATAACATTTACAGAAAAATCTTTATTTCCTATATAATTTATTAAATCATTTATATAGTTTGGACTTAGGTTATTTCCTGCATATAAAATTTGTGGAAATTTTCTTTGTTTGTCTGTTTGCATATTATAAAATGTATTTGTTAAAGACTCTATTACAGCTCTTGCACCTAAGTATGATCCTCCTATTCCAATAACTACTAAAATATCTGATTCTTTTTTTATTTTTTTAGCAGCTTTTTTTATTCTTGCAAATTCTTTTTTATCATAATTTGTTGGTAATTCAAGCCATCCAACAAAGTCATTTGGATCATTTGCTCTTTTATGCAAGTCATTATGTATTTTTTCAACCTTGTCTTTATATTCCATTATTGTTTTATTTGAAATTTGTGTGTTTTTTAAACTAACATTAATATTTGCCATAAAAATACCTCTTTTCTTTAGATTATTTAAACGTATTATATACAAATATTATTTTTATTTCAAGACTTCGTCTAATACTTTTGCAAAATACTTCATACTTGTTTGACATTGCTCTAAAGTATTTCCTGTAGCCCCCACTTCTATTATGCTAGCATATTTTCCTGCATGCTGATTATACCTATATTTTGTAAGCATTATAGGTTTAAAAAGTCCTGGATACATTTCCTCTGCCTTTTGCTGAACTTTTATTGCAAATTTTAAATTTTGGTTCCAATTTGGGTGCCAAAGTCCACCTTCATTTGTACCAACTACAAACATTATTTGTGCTGCAATGTCATTTTCTCCTATTTTTACAATTGGTGCATAGTCACTTCTACTCCCTATTGCATCTCTATGTATATCAAAAATAATATCTGAAGGATTTGTTTTTAAAATTTCTTGCACTGTTCCAAGCGAATGTGTGTATGAGCCATTATATGCTGGGTAATCATGGTAAGTTTTGTCATGTGTTACATTTATTCCATATTGTTTTAAACTATTTTCTAATTCATCTCCAACCTTTGCAACTGTAAAGTTTAAATCTGTTGTTCTATAATTTCCTGTTGGTGTGTATGGATTTTTTTCACTTGCTGTATAGCTTTCACATGTATGTGTATGAAATAATAAAATATTTTTATTGTTTATTTCTATATTTGGCTCTAACATTTCCTCTGTTAATTCATAAGATGTTTCATTTTTTATTTTTACATTTTGGTATTGTACATTGGATTTTAATGCTATTGGGTTATTTGTTATAACCTCAGTTTTTTCTCCTGCTTTTGCAATTTCTTGGCTAGTATTTTGTTCTTCTATTTTGGCTGTTTCTTGATTATTATTTGTTTGCTCTTCATTTTCACCTTGAATTTCATTTATGTCTTTTTCTTCAAAACTTTCTATTGCTACTATTTGTCTTTTTAAAATATCTTCATATAAATTAAACTCCTCTTTTATTCCTGTTTTTCCTTCTTCCCCTTCCTTGCAAACTTCAGCTACAACTGGAAGTTCAGTATCTATACATTCTAATAAATTTCCTTTTATAATTTTTTTCGATATTTGGTTGTTTTCTATTTTTATTCCAGATACTCCTTTATATAAACATATTACTATTAATATAAATATTATTAGTTCTATTAGGTATTTTACAACGTCTTTAATTTTTAGTACTGTAACATTAAACATATATTTTCTCCTTGTCATAAGTGTCTTATAATATTTATATTCATAAAAACAAAAAAAATGCTTAAAGTTATACTTTAAGCATTTTTATATTATACATTTTTCCAAAACCAATCTAAACTATTATCTATACTTTTTTTATTCTTTGCTTTTGCTTCAATATCATCAACCCATAAGTATGAGAAAAATGATATTAAAATAAATACAAAGTCGATTGCTATACATCTTGATAGTGTTTCTGACATATATCTTAGGTCTTCTGATAATGTTGTAAATTGTGCTACATGCATTACTAGTATTAATAAATAAGCTACTAAAGGTATTGCAGCTACATAACTTTTTTTAATTTCTTGTGCTAAAAATATTAAAAGAACTGTTGCAAATAACATTAGTAATAATGTTAATGGATTTGACATATCTAATAAAAACATTGTTTATTCCTCCTATTTTTCTTTAGTTACTGCAAATATAATATCACTTATTATTTTATTTAGCAATATTAATCAATTTACATTTTCGTTACATTTGTATTGCTGTTTTGTTACATTTTCATTACGTTACATTTTGCAATTAATAGTTATAGTTGCATTTTTTATTATGTTATTTATTAAATTTTTATTTTAGCTTTGATTCTATTAATTTTGCAATTTCTTCTGCCTTTTTTTGTATATATTTTTGATCTTCGCCCTCTATCATAACTCTTACTAATGGCTCTGTTCCAGAAGGTCTAATTAATACTCTTCCATTTCCAGCAAATTCTTTTTCAAGTTTTTCAATTGCATTTTTTATTTCTTTATCATCTTTAAATCCATATTTTTTCTCTGAATTTACTTTTGCATTAACCAATACTTGTGGGTACAATTTTACCATTTGTGCCATTTGTGATGCCTTTTTATTTTCTTCTAAAATAGATTTTATAAGCATTAATGATGTTAATATTCCATCTCCTGTTGGATTGTAATCTAATAAAATAACATGACCAGATTGTTCTCCTCCTAAATTAAATCCATCTTTTAGCATTTCTTCTAATACATATCTATCTCCAACTTTAGTTTGCAATAATTCAAGTCCATTGTCTCTTGCATACTTGTTTAGCCCAAGGTTACTCATAACAGTTGCTACAATAGTATCTTTGGCAAGTTTTCCTTTTTTTCTTAATGAACTAGAAATTATAGCCATAATTTTGTCTCCATCTATTTCGTTACCATTTTCATCTACTGCTAAGCATCTATCTCCATCACCATCATATGCTACTCCCATGCTTAAGTTATTTTCTACAACAAACTTCTTTAGACCTTCTAAATGTGTTGAACCACAATTTTGGTTTATATTTATTCCATCTGGATTATTGTTTATTATTTTATATTTAATTCCTAATGATTTAAATACTTTTTCTGCAACTTTATATGTTGCACCATTTGCTGTGTCTAATCCTACTATAAAATCATCAGATACTAATTTTTCCATGTCGTCATCAAAATTTTTCCTAAAAAAGTAGACATATTCATCAATTAAGTCTAAGCAATATTCAGAAACTCCTATTTTGTCATTTACTGCTGTAAGTTCTTCTAATTTTCCAGATTCCATTACTTCTTCTATTTCTTCTTCTAATGTGTCTGGAATTTTCATACCTTTATTACTAAAATATTTTATTCCATTAAATTCATAAGTATTATGTGATGCAGATATTACAACACTTGCATCTGCATTTAACTTTCTAGTTAAATATGCTACTGCTGGTGTTGGTATAACTCCTAATAATTTAACATTTGCTCCATAGCTTAAAAATCCTGCAACCATTGCACTTTCTATTAGTGTTCCAGATATTCTTGTATCTCTTCCAATTAAAATTGTTGGTGCATGGTCTGTATGCTTAGAAAGTACATATGCTCCTGCTTTTGCAACTTTATACACCAATTCTGGTGATAGCTCTATGTTTGCTATTCTTCTTATTCCATCTGTTCCAAAGTATTTTCTCATTGTTATTCCTTCTTTCTTATATTTGTTAATTTTTGTTTTAAATTAACTTTCATTATCAATTAATTTTCATTTTAATTAATAATAATTACTTTATTAACTATTTATTTTAAAAAGTTAAGGTTAAAATTCATCATTAATTTTTCTTTAAAATTAAGCTTAAATTCAATTGGTGTTCTAATGTCTATTCTTTTATTTAATAATGCCAATTTTGGATTTATAGAAGTTAATTCTTCTAGCCTTTCTTTTCCTATTATGCTTTCTATTTCTTCTAAAATTTCTGGTATAAGTTTATATATTGTTTTTTTCTCTATGTACATCTGTTCCTAAAAAATGTACTAAATTATTTTCAAACATTTTTCTTACTATCATTTGAGCTTTGTTTCCATATTGACCTATTATACTTCCATAATTTGCTTGGATTAATACTCCTTTTTCTACCAAATCATATAGTAATTCTGGTTCTTTTTGCACATACACATATCTTTCTGGATGTGCTAAAACTGGTACTATTTTATTTTGTTGCATTTCATATATTAAGTCATATAAATTTAATGGTTCTTCATTTTTTGGTAATTCAAATAATACATAACTTGTATTATTTATTGTTGATGCTTTTTCATTTTCTAATAATTTTATTATGTTGTCTGTCATATATATTTCATTTGCTAAATATAATTTTGCTTTAATATTTTTTGTGGTTAAATTTTTTGTTATTGCATCTAACCATACTCCTCTTTCTGCTACATCTGTTTCAAATACTGTTTCTTTGTAATGAGGTGTTAATACTATTTCGTCAAATCCTACATTTTGTGCTTCTTTTATTAAATTAAATGTTTCGTCTATACTTCTTGATCCATCATCTATGTTTGGAAGTATGTGTGCATGAAAGTCTATCATTTGAATCTTATCTCCTTTGTTACTTTGTTTATTACTGTATTTTTATTTTTATATTACATTTTTTCTGGCATTTTTATTCCTAGAAGTTCTGCTCCTGTTTTTAAAACTTTGTTAACACAATAGGTTAAGTATACTCTTGCATCTTGAACTTCACTTTCTTCACCAATTATTTTATTTTCGTTATAAAAACTACTAAATGCTTTTGAAAGTTCAATTAAATATTTTGCAAGTATTGAAACTTCTTCTTTTTTTGTTACTTGAATTAATATATTTTCAAAATCTGCTATTAATTTTATAATGTTTTGAGAATACTCATCTTGTAAATTATTTACATTTATTTTACCTGCATCTGGTATATTGGCAACCTTTTTTAATACACTATTTGTTCTTACATATGTATATTGTATATATGGTCCTGTTTCTCCTTGGAAATTAAGCATTTCGTTTATATCAAATATTTCATCTTTTACCCTATTTGTTGAAACATTATTAAAAATAATAGCTCCAATTCCAACTCTTTTTGCTACTTCTTCTTTGTCTTCTAGGCTTGGATTTTTTTCTTCTATAATTTTTTTAGCCTCATTTATTGTGTCTTTAATTATATCTTCAACTTTTATAAAATTACCTTTTCTAGTTGACATTGTTCCACTTGGAAGTCTAACCATTCCATAAGACACATGTTCTAAACCTTTTGTATATTTTTCATCTAGACCTAATAATTTTGCAACTTCAAATATTTGCTTAAAATGTAAGTTTTGTTCGTAAGATGTAACATATATACTTTTATCATAATTATATGTCCTTGCCCTATATAAAATTGCTGCTAAATCTCTTGTTGCATAAATTGTAGAGCCATTTGATTTGCATATTATACATGGTGTATCAATTCCTTCTTTGCTTAAATCTATAACCATTGCCCCTTCAGATTCTATTAATCTTCCTGTTTTACTTAATATGTCAATTACTTCTGAAGTTTTGTCAGCATAAAAAGCCTCACCATTCCATGAGTCAAATTTGCTACCTAACATGTCATATATTTTTTGGAATTCTTTTATACTTAGGTCTCTAAACTTATTCCATAGATTTGTGCAATATTCATCACCATTTTCTAACAATTTAAAGTTTTCTCTACATTTATTTAAAACCTCTTCATCTTCAGCACATAAGTTGTTTATTTTTAAATAAATTTCGGCTAATTTATCAATAGGGTCTTTTGTTAAATCATACTCATCTCCCCATCTTTTATAACCTTCTATTAATTTACCAAACTGTGTTCCATAATCTCCTAAATGGTTTACTCCAATTACTTTATAGCCTAAATGTTTATAAATATTATATAGGGCTCCACCTAATACTGTTGTCTTTAAATGCCCAATGTGAAAAGGCTTTGCAATATTTGGAGAAGAATAATCTATAACAATTGTTTTACCATTTCCAATATTAGAACTTCCAACTTCTTCTTTGCTAGATATTTCTTTTATAACTTCATTTGTTAATAAATTTTTATTTGCATAAAAATTTAAATAACCTCCAACAACCTCAACATTTTCTATTACTTCTTTACTAATATTAATATTGCTTGCTATTTCTTTTGCTATTTCCTGCGGAGCTTTTTTTAACTCCTTTGCAAGTCTAAAACATGGAAATGCATAATCTCCATTTTTTGCCTCTTTTGGCTTTTCTATATAGCTTTCTAGTTCATTACTGTTTAATTTAGTTACTTTTTCTATTTCTTTTGCAATTATTTCTTTTATATTTATCATAAAATCATTCCTTTACCATTTTATTGCATTCGATTGCCACTGGTTCCGGGTTTGTTTGGCAATTTATTGCCATTTAAACCCGGAACCAGTGGCAATTTTATTTATTTATCTCTATTTTCTATATAATTCCAAGAATCTTTGCACATGTCGTCTAATGTTTTTGTTGCTTGCCATCCAAGCTCTTCTTTAGCTTTTTTAGGGTCTGCATAACATGTTGCAATGTCTCCAGGTCTTCTTGGTGTAATCTTGTATGGAACATCTTTTCCTGTCGCATTTTCAAATGCTTTTACCATGTCTAAAACACTATAGCCTGTTCCTGTTCCTAAGTTATATATAAATAAACCTTGTTTTTCTTTGTCTAATTTGTCTAATGCACTTATATGTCCTTTGGCTAAATCTACAACATGAATATAGTCTCTTACTCCTGTTCCATCATGTGTATTATAATCATTTCCAAACACTGAAAGTTCTTTTAATTCTCCATTTGCAACCCTAACAACATAAGGCATTAAATTGTTTGGAATTCCTTGTGGCTCTTCTCCAATAAGTCCACTTTCATGTGCTCCAACCGGATTAAAATATCTTAATATACATATATCCCATGTATTGTCAGATGCATATATATCTTTTAAAATTTGTTCAATAAACAACTTTGTTGTTCCATAAGGATTTGTTGTTCCTCCTGTTTTACAGTCTTCTGTAAGTGGTATTCTTTCTGGTTCTCCATATACTGTTGCTGAAGAACTAAATATGAATTTTTTTACATTGTATTTTCTCATTGTGTCTAGCAAAACTAAACATCCAGATATATTGTTTGTGTAATATTCTATAGGTTTTTTTACTGATTCTCCAACAGACTTATACCCTGCAAAATTCATTACCGCTTCTATTTTATTTTCTTCAAAAACTTTTTCTAATTTTTCTTTGTCTAAATAATCTATTTCATAAAATTTAAAATCTTTCCCTGTTATTTTTTTTATTTTATCTAATACTTCTGGTTTACTATTTGAAAAATTGTCAATAATTACAATTTTTTTTCCTTTATTTAATAATTCTACTGATGTATGACTTCCAATAAAGCCTGCACCACCTGTAACTAAAATTGCCATAAAAATCACTCTCCTTTGTTTTTTGTTATTTTATCACTTATGTTAAAATAATGTCAATGTTTTTAAATAGCATATGACAAAAAATGTTACAATTCTTTAGTTTTATCATATATTTTGTAAAAATCAAGTAGGAAATATTTTAGAAAATATATCTGGTAAACCTCTTACGTAATAATTTTTTTACCCTTTCATATACTTATTTTGAGGTGACTATATGAAAACTACTAACATTTACGTTATTAAATTAAAGAAAAATTTTTTACCTATGCTTTTTTATTTTTTACATTTTGTTTATTAATTTTTTCCAAAAACAATCTTGTTGCAGTAAAAATGGTCTTTCTTTATGGGCAAATTCTGTTGTTCCTTCTTTATTTCCTTTTTTTTTGTTGCAACAGAACTTTTGTCACACACAAATATTATTAATCAACTTGGAAATATTTTAAATTTTATTATGAAACCTTTATTTAATGTTAATGGTAAAGGCTCTTTTGCTTTTATTATGGGAATAATTTCTGGCTACCCTATTGGCGCCAAAATTGCAGCAAATTTTAGAAAAAAAAATATTTGTTCTAAAGAAGAATGTGAAAGACTTTTAAGTTTTACTAATAATTCTGGTCCTTTGTTTATTATTGGTACTGTTGGAATAAGTATGTTTGGGAATACAATTATTGGAATTTTACTTTTTGTTACACATTTACTTGCAAGTATTACTGTCGGATTTATTTTTAGATTTTGGAAATATAAAAGTAAAACTTTAAACTCACAAAATAATGTAAAAAGTAATGTTATGACAATTTCTTTTGCAAACCTTGGCGAGGTTTTGGCTCAAAGTATAACCAGTAGTTTGTCAACAATTTTTATGATAGGTGGATTTGTTGTAATTTTTTCTAGTATTATATCTATTTTAAATAGTAGTGGTATACAAAATATTGCACTTTTAATATTTTCCCCTCTTTTTAATTTTTTAAATATTGACCAATCGTTTATTTGTGGGCTATTTACCGGCTTTTTTGAAATAACAAATGGTATTAGTTTAATTTCTAAAATACATATTAAAAAAATATCTATAAATATTATTTTTACAGCCTTTTTGCTTGGCTTTGGTGGTATTTCTGTTATATTACAGGTTTTAAGTATTATTTCCAAAACAGATTTATCTTGTAAACCATATATTTTAGGTAAAATTTTACATGGAACTATTGCAGCATTTTATACATACTTATTTGTTACATTTATTCCAATGCTTAATTTAGACTTGTCATAATTTGTCGAACATGCTATAATAATATTATTCGCATTATGTTTTTAACTTAGAAAGGATGGTTTTATTATGCAATCCACAATTACAATCGATTTGGAAAGACTCAGGCTTAAGGTTCGGGATTTGGGTGATGCTTGGTATAAAGTTTCAATCTATTACACCAATTTTGACCCATACCAGCTAATAGTTAACTTTGGTTATGGCAATTTTGATGCAGATATGCTAAAAGAGCCTATATTAGTGCTTTACAACACAGAAGAAGACTTGGTCAACGGCGAAAAGTACCAGATACTTGTTGAAAACGTTTCCAAGTATGTTTCCAATTCTCCGCTTTCTGACTTCATTCTTGAAAGCATTGCTGCTGTAAAAAATGCTATGTTATGGCATGGTACTTACTGGGGCCTTGAGGATTAACCATCAAAAAAGCAAGGATTTTATTTCCTTGCTTTTTATTTTTATACACCTACTATTAGTTTAAAGTGATTTATTTTTTAAGTTCTATTTTTTTATTTTATTAATATGTTATATAAAGAAGAATTTTAAAACAGGAGTTGATGTTATGGAAAAAGAATATAATAATTACCCACCTTTTATGGACTTTGGCATGCAACCACGGCTTAGATATGGGAGAAATGTATAAAGACCCTATGTTTAACCCTATGGTTCAATATGAGCAAGCATATGTTTATTACAAATATTTATGTATGCAAATGGATTATAAATTAAAATGCAAAGAATATGAAAAAGTATGTGCTAATAATTGCCAAACAGATAGAAAAGAAAAAAAATTGAATAAAATCATTCAATTAAATCATATAAATTTTATTAAAAAAATCAGATTTAGATTAAATATTTAACTTAAATCTGATTTTTTATTATTTTATTATTTTATAATCTTGTCATTAATATAATAAGAACAATTATTCCAAGCGCAACTCTGTATATTGCAAAAACCTTAAAACTTCCTTTTTTTAAGTAGTTTAATAAAAATTTAATTACAAACATTCCAACTATAAAACTTGCTAGAACTCCTATTACAAAAGGCAAATCGAAAACAAAATGTTTTAGTTCATAAAGTGCTGCTGCTGCAACAATTGGAGTTGATAACAAAAATGAAAATTTTGCAACAGATTCTCTTTCTACCCCCATTTTTTCTTCCTACTGTCATTGTTATTCCAGATCTAGAAACACCTGGGAATGCTGCTGCTATTGCTTGTGATAATGATATTAAAAGAGATTGTTTAAATGTAATGTCTTTATATTTAATTTTTGATTTTGAGTTTTTATCTACTACATACAAAATAATACCCATAACAATTAATGCTATTGCAATTATAAACATTTGGGTATTTATTTGTGATGTTTTAAATACTCCTGATAAGATTTCTATTAATTTTCCAGATAATTTGTCAAGCACTAAGCATGCTATTCCTGTAGGTATTGTTGCAATAACTATATACCAAAATATTTTTCCTTCTGTAGATTTCTTTTTCTTTACTACTTGATTATATCCCCCTTTTATTAATTGAACCCAATCTTTATAGAAAAATATAATAATTGCAAGTAATGTTCCTATATGTAAAGCGACATCAAATGATTCGCTTATATCACTCCACCCAAATACCCATGGGAAAAGATTTAAATGTGCTGAACTTGATACTGGTAATAATTCTGTAAGTCCCTGTACAACTCCTAAAATTAATGAATGTAATATTTCCATGTTTTTACTCCTTTTATTTATATATTTTTTAATAATTTTTTATAATATTATATATTGTTTCTTTTATAAATTCTGCTGATGTAATTGGTGCTATTTTTCCTGGTAATGCTAATGCCCAAACAAGCTTTAAATTTTCTTTTTTTACTTCCTTTTTATCAATTCCTCCTGGATTTGATGCCAAATCTATTAATAAACAATCTTTTTTTACATATTTTAAATTATCTTCATTTAAAATAATTTGTGGAACTGTATTTATTATTATGTCATATTCCCCTAAATTTGCTCCTATCTTGTTTATATTTGTTTGATTAAATCCATATGCCTTTATCCATGCAAAATCCTCATCTTTTCTTGCAGCACATGTAACAATTGCAGATAGTCCAACAAGTTTTCTAGCTAAAACTTTTCCTATTCTTCCAAATCCTAATATCAATACTTTACTTCCATGCAATATTTTATTTGTATTTAATATTGCTTCACTAATTGTTCCTTCTGCCGTTGCTATAGTGTTTAATACAGCTAGCTCTTCTCTTTTCATTAAATCTACAATTTCTACATATTCGTCATTTGCCATTTTATATACTTCTGGTGGAATGTTTCCTGCAATTACAATTTTTGCATTTATTACATGCATAAATTCTCTTAAGTGTATTTGTTCTTTACTAAATGGTGTGCTAATATCTTTTCCATTACTAGTAAATGGAACTGGTCCAATTATTATGTCACTTTTATTTATTGCTTCTTTTAGTGTTTTTGCTTGCACTATAGATACATTTTCTTTTAATTCTTGAGATTCCTCTAGTCCAAAACAAGTTACATTATTTCCGTCTTCTTCAAGCATTTTAGCAAGTTTTATTAATCTTAAATCTCCACCTACAATTGCAAAATTTTTTTTCATATAATCCCTCTTTCAATTTGCCATATTTTTGTTTGGCTCCTCTTTTATAGTATATTGATTTAGAAAGATTTTATGAGTTTTTGTATATTATTCTTGAATTTCTTTTTGTTTTTCATTTTCTTTGTTTTGTTCTATTTTTTTAGCTATTCCATTTTTTGCATTTCTGTTTAATAATTTTATGTCATTATAGCTTAAGTTTCTTGTTATCGCAAACATTGCTTCTAGGTGTTCTTTTGCCATTATTTCTTTTTTAGTTAGTTTTGTTTCTTTTTTATTTTCTTCTAATGCATCTAAATTAAATGGAATTGAAAGCTTTGCTATTATTGGTATAAAAATATCATCTTTTTTTATTTTTTCTGCAATCTTTTTAGGATTTAAATTTAATGCTGTATTTGCATATTGAATAGCAGTTTGTTTTTCTCCACGTACTAATGCAATTTTTGCAAGTTCGAAATAACTGTCTGGTGCTAATTCTTCATCATCTATTGTTTCTAAAAATTTATTTTTTGCCTCATCTAATTCTTTGTATATTAATGCTATTTCTGCTAATGAATATTTTGAATTATATGATAATGAATTAATTTGTGCTGCTTTTTCATAATAGTCTTTTGCATTTTGAAAATCATTTAGCATTGTATATACAATTCCTAAGCTATAGTTTAAATCAAAACTTAATTCGTTATATTTTAATGCTTCATGATATACATTTACCGCTTCTTTATACATTTGATTTTGTATTAGTAAATCACCTAAAAGTATACTTGCTTTTTCATAGTCTGGTTTTTTATTAAGCAATCCTGTTAGCATTTGTGTTGCTTCTTCTTTTTTGTCCAATCCATCTAACAAACACGCAACTTTAAAGTATGAATCATAGTCTTTTTTATTTATATCTATTGCTTGTACATATTCATCTATTGCTTTTCTGTTTCCACCTTCACTTTCATATATTTTTGCAAGTAGTATGTGGCTTTTATATGAATCTGTATTTCTATCTAATAAATTTAACAATATCTGTTTTGCTTTTTTGTTATCTCCAAGCTCAAAATATATTTTTGCTTTTGCTAAATTTATTGACTCTATTATATTAAAATCTCTTTTTTCTAATATTATTACAAATATAGGTATTATTATTGAAAATATATACATTAGTATTTTTAACAATATGTTTAATTTGGCCCCAAATAATACTTCTACAAAATTAAACCCAATCCCTATTGCTTCTAATACCAAAAATACTATGTAACTTGTATCATTTGCTTTTATCATTTTAAAAAACATATAGACAAAAATCGCAAATGCAACTACTGTAAAAATTAATTGTTCTATTAACATATTATGCACTCCTTTTATTACATTACTATTTTATTGCAAAATTCGATTTTTGTCTATACTTTTAGTTTTATTTTTCTCTTTATAGTTAATACCAATTTAAATCTTCATATAAATCATAATCTCCTCTTGGTCTAAATGGTGGTCTACCAGGTCCAGGTCCTCCGTGGTCCTCCAGGAAATGGTGGTCTAGGAGGTGGTGGTGGTGGAAATGGTGGCCTATTTTCAGGGCCTCCAGGTCTGCTTAATAATTCTCTAAGTATTAAAATTCTAATTATGTCACTTAACCCTCTATTAATTTGTCTATTTTCTGATCTTATTTCTTTTGATTCTTGTCTTACTTCTTGACTTCTATTATTTTGTGTGACAGATTTTACTGTATTTACATTTTCTACATTGTTATTAAGATTTATGTTTAAGTAAACATCATCATTTCCCTCTACCATAACATATAATTCATCTGTCATTTTATCTATCATTTCTTTTGTAACAGAAGTATTTACATTTTGGCATGCTCTTTTTACCATTGGATAAACTACTTTATATATTTCTGGATAACATTGCTCAAGTTCTTGGTTATTGTTTTGGTTAAAAGAAGAATTCATCATTTGGGCATTTGATTGATATCCTCTAAAATATTGTTCATCTGCATATGGATTTACCTGATTGTAGCCTAAAATACTTCGTATATAATCATCATATGATGTGCTATACATAAAAAAACCTCCTTGCATTTTTTATATAATATGCAAAAAGGTTAATTTGTGCCCCTACTTTATAATTCATTTACTAATTTTTTAAATTGATTTCCTCTGTCTGCAAAATTTTTAAATAAATCAAAGCTTGCACTAGCAGGCGAAAATAGAACAACATCTCCTGATTTTGCCTCTTTTTTTGCTACATCAATAGTTTGCTTTAATGTTGTACACATATATATTGGAAGTTCTTTTCCTTGATTTTCAAGTTCTTCTTTTACAGCATCAAAAATTTTTCCAGATGTTTGCCCCAACAAAATTAAGCATTTTACTTTTTGTATTATTGGTTTTGCAATTGGAGTATAGTCTAAATTTTTATCATATCCACCTGCAATTAAAACAATAGGTTCATCATATGAATTTAATCCTGCAATTGTCCTTGTTGGTGATGAACTTACAGAGTCATTATACCATTTTACTCCATCTATTTGTTTTACTAGCTCTAGTCTATGTTCTACACTATTAAATTCCTTTATAGCTTCTACTGCTTTATCTTGATTGACCAAAGTTTTAGTTGCAGCTAAAGCAGTACAAATATTTTCATAATTATGAACTCCTCTTAATTTTACATCTTTTGCATCTAATACATGTTTTCTAATTTTATCTTCACATTCTTTAATTATGCCATTATCTACTATATAACCATTTTCTAATTTTTCTTTGCTGCTGAAAAATATAACCTTTCCATTTGCTTCTTTAGCACAATTTCTTGTTATTTCATTATCATAATTTAATACAAGTATTCCATTTTCATTTTGGTATTTGAATATATTTTTCTTTGCTTCTATGTATTCTTCATAATCTTTATGTATATTTAAGTGGTTAGGCGTTATATTTGTTATTACTGATATTGATGGGCTTATTTCCATTCCCATTAATTGAAAACTACTAAGTTCTAAAACTACTATATCTTCTTTTTCTATTTCATTTAATTTTGTAAATAATGGTATACCTATATTTCCACCAAGCCATGTTTTATAGCCTGCATGTTTTAATATTGCATTTATTAAACTTGTTGTTGTTGTTTTTCCATCACTTCCTGTTACACCAATTACCTTTGCTGGACACATTTTTATTAGCATTTCAATTTCTGTTGTAACAATTGCTCCTCTTTCTTCCTCTTTTTTAAGTTCCTTAGTTGTTGGCAAACAACTTGGTGATCTAAATATTAAATCAAAACCTTTTAACTTTTCTAAATAATTTTCACCTAATGAAAATTCAAATGAGTATGAAGTTATTTTGTCCATTACATCTTTTGATATATTATCTATTGTTCTTTGGTCAAACACTGTAACTTTAGCTTTTTTTTCGTGCAAATAATCAAGTAATGGTATATTACTTACACCTAAACCAATTACAGCTATTTTCCTGTACTTTATGTAATCATTAAATTCATCTAACTTTTTATTTTCCATTTATATATTTCTCCTTTTGCTTTATTGTATGTTTCTTTTTTTACTTATGTTATTATATCTCAATATTTATTAAATTACAATTTATTTTTCTACTTTAGTTAAAATTAAGAATTATAATTATACTTATGCTTTTACTTTTAATTTTTATTTTCATTTTACTAATACCATACTATTTGTGAAATATAACTTTAAATTACAGCAATTTTTTATTTTTACATACATAATTTAAAAATTTTAGGCTATACTACACATAGTTTCTTAACATGGAGGTGTTTTTTATGTCAGAAAAGAATAGTAAGAAAAACAATAAAAGCAACAAAAATAACCAAAATCAAAACCAAAACAAAAGTAACAACAATAATAACCAAAGTAGCGAAAGATAGTTAGACAATTAAACAACGTAGACAACGGGACGGGGTTTTTGTCTTAGGCTTTCAGGGCTGTTTTACGTTAAAGTCATAGCTTAAAGGCTGGGCATGATAAGGGATTAGGCTGGTAATAATATATTATTTGTAGTACCGCGTAAGCGATCAAACGAGTGCTTGTAGCACGAGTGCGACTTGGAGCAACCAACATATAAGTTTAAAATTTAGTTGGTTGCGACACCAAGGTACAAAAATAATATATTATTACCAGCCTAATCCCTTATCATGCCCAGCCTTTAAGCTATGACTTTAACGTAAAACAGCCCTGAAAGCCTAAGACAAAAACCCCGTCCCGTTGTCTACGTTGTCTATCTATAAAAATCTTTGTATTAATTGTTCTCTACATTTGTTTTCTAATTCATCATTTAATGGTTCTAATTCAATTTGTTCTTTGTATTTTCTATTTATACATTTTTTTATAATGTAATCTGTAAGTTCTGGATTTTTTGAAAGCAATGGTCCATGTAAATATGTTGCAATTACATTTTGTGTCATAAATCCTTCATATTCATCACCAAATTTATTTCCATTTCCATACAAAACTTTTCCAAATGGTGTTTCTATTCCATAGGTTTGTCCACCATGATTTCCAAAACCAATTATTTTTACTGGCTTATTTTCTAAATTTACTTCTATTACAATATTTCCTATACATCTTTTAGACCTATCTTCTATTGCTTCTGTATAATAATCAAAGACCTCTAAGCCAGGAATTATATTTCCTTCTACTCCTTTATAGTATTTTCCAAATAGTTGATATGCTCCACATATAAGTAAGAAAAATACTCCTTCTTCTACTGCCTGCTTTATTTCTTCTTTATATTTTGCAAGGTCATCTGATAGTATCTTTTGCTCATTGTCTGCTCCTCCTCCTGCAAATATAATGTCATAACTTTTAAAATCTGGTTTTTCATCATTTATAGAATATTTATCTATTGTTACTGTATATCCTCTTTGTTCTAGTCTATATTTTAATACTTTTATGTTTCCTATATCTCCATATAAATCTAATATGTCTGGATATAAGTACAATATTTTTATTTCTTTCATCTTTTATTTTCCTCTTATTTTATATTATATTTATTCATTAACCATCTTGAATTTTCTAATACATCTTCTTCAGATTGAGTTAAAGTAGAAACTGCTAAAAATTTATAATTTACTCTACTATCAAAAAAGCTAAATCTTTCTCTATACTGTGCATTTAAATACATCATATCATTTCTATATCCCCATTGAGCCTCTGAAGTTCCAATTAACTTTCCATTAAGATAAAATGAATATTTTGAATTGTCTAAATTTAACACCATAGCTGCAACATTATATTGCATACTGCTTGTATCACATGTAATATCTCCTCCATTAGAAGAAGCATACATTTTTCCTTTATAATTATATATATCTAATGCATAATACCATCTGTCATAAGTAATACCACTAGTAAACATTCCTAAATAATCATCATAATAATTTTGACATTTTGCAATTAAATAAGTTGTTCTATTATATGTTTTTCCTACCTTTACACTACCATAGCTTTCTGATGTTCCTTGTAAAGATACACTTCCATCACTTTCTTTATTTGCAGAACCATTAATAATAAGGTTATTTACTCCTGCTTTATTTTTCCATTCATTTCCACTTGTATAATCATTAGAATCAAAGTATGCATTAACACCTAACATTTTTGGCATTTTATCAGTTGTATTATTTTTTGCAACTTTTTCATTTTGTCCATCTAAAACAGGGAATCCATAATTTAATGAACCAGTATCACTTTTCCACACATTTGTATTTACATTTAATAAACTAACATCCTTTAGTTCTGATTCTGTTTTTTTATTAGCCCCAGATGTATTTCTGCTTCCTATTCCATTGTTACATGTACTTGCTAAATAATAACAATCTGCTGCAGTTGCCCAATTTTCTCCTATAATTGCTCCTCCATAACCAGAAGTATAAGAAATTCCACCTATATTATAGCTATTTTTTACGGTTGAATAATAAAAATTACAACCTACAATTCCTCCAACACTATCGCTTCCATAAATTACACCTATATTATAACAAGATTCAACTAAGGCCTGTTTTGATGTAGTTCCTTCACTGTCTCCTGCAATTCCAGCTACTTGTATATCATTACTTTTTATTTCACCACTATTATAACATTTTTTTATTTCTCCAAAACTATAACCACATATTCCTCCTACAAGCTTGCCTTTACCATAAATATACCCAGTGTTTCTGCAATTTTCTATAACTGCATTTGCAGTATTATAACCAGATATTCCACCTACGCAGCTTGTATCTCCATCTAATTCAACAAAAATATTTGCTTTATTTATACAGTTAATTATATTTCCATTATTTTGTCCACAAATTGCTCCTACCATCTTTTTTGTATTATTTATTGTTCCACTTTCTATAATTATTCCATTTATAGTTCCACCATTAAATCCAAATAATCCTTGGAATCTTGAGTCTCCATTTATTTTTAAATTTTTTATTTTATGGTTATTTCCTATAAAAGTACCATTAAATTGTTTTTCTTCACTTATACCAATTGGTTCCCAATTTTCTATTGTACTTAAATCTAAATCTTTTGTTAAATATGCTGTATTATCATTATTTGCACCACTAAATGTTCCATTATTAACTTCTGTTCTAAATTTTTCTAGTTGTTCTATATTGGCAATTGTATATTTTCCTTTGTATTCATCATCTTCATGACTTTCGCCTATTATTGTTATATTTCCGTCTTCATCAATTTGCGCTTCTATAGAATTTAAATTTACCTTTATTGGGAATTCAGCAGATGAAACTTCTGCCCTTCTATATTTCCTATATTCTCCAATAAAATATCTTTGTCCAATTTTCCTTTACTAAAACTGTTTGTTACAGCAAGTCCAAGTTGTTCTTTAACATTTGCTTTATTTGTTTCATTTTTTGCATTAATTGCCTTTCCAATTATTCCATTATCTCCTGTAAGTGTTGCTATAGTTATTCCTGCTAATATTAAAAGCACAATAATTGTAATTACTAAAGCAATTAATGTTATACCTTTTGAATTACTTTTCATTTGTAACCCTCCCCTTTAATTTTCTTTTTTATATTTTAAAATTGCATGTCTTGTGTCTTGAATTGCAGTATAGTTTGATATGACATATTTTTTCGTTTTATTTTTATATAACGCATTTACTGCATCTTCAAGACTTAAATAACTTTCTATATTATTGGGCAAATAACCACTTGTTTTTATACAAATTGCAATATCATAGGCTCTTGTACCACTGGTTATTACCCTTTTTACATTGTTTAAATTAGAAAAATCTATGTCCCAAATCCAAGAAACATCTTGACCATCTGCTAAATTGTCATTTAAAACAAACAACAATTCTTTTTTCATCATTGTCCTCATTTACAAGTCTTATACTAACATTAGCACCTGTCGGATTTTTGGCCAAATTTATAGTTGTCTTACATTCTGAAACAACTAATTTTTCTTGCCTTCCATTATTTAATATAAATTTTTCTAAAACTTGTTTTATAATTTTTGTATCTATATTGTATATACTTACCACAGATATTGCAGCCGCAAAATTATAAACACTATATATACTATTAAATTGTATTTTATAAATTTCATCTGCTATTTTAAATGTTTGATTTTTTAAATTTACATCTGTAACTAATTTGTAAATTTTATTATCTCCATAATTACATTTTGGACATTTAAATTTTCCAATATGTGCATATTGATAATATTCATATTCTAATCTTGTACTACAAAATGGACAAAATTTTCCTTCTCCTGCTTCTTTCATTTGCTTTGTTGCGAAATCATATTTATCAACACTAAAATAATATACATTATTATTTTCAGGATTTGCCTTTCCAAGTCTTGCAACATTAGGGTCATCATTGTTTAATACAAGGTTTCCGTTATATGTTTTTAAAAATTCATTTATTTTTAGTATTAAAGATTCTACTTCCCCAACTCTATCTAATTGATCTCTAAAGAAATCTAATACAACTAATGTATCTAGTTTTAAATCTTTAAAAACAACAGGCAAATAACTTTCATCTACTTCTAATGTTATATAATCTGCTTTCACTTTTCCAGTTAATGTGCATCTTTTTATTAATAATGATAAAATTCCTGTTTCCATGTTGTTTCCTTCTAAATTGCTAATTACGTTTTTCCCATCATTTACTAATATATTGTTTATCGCATTATTAGTCATTGTTTTTCCATTTGTTCCAACTACTGCTATTACTGCACATTTTATTTTAAAATATTTAAATATTTCTTTGTTCATGTCATATGCAATTTTTCCGGGTAAATTTCCACCATGCTTACCAATTATTTTTAATCCAAATGATAGTATTTTTATTATTAAAATTATAAAAAAATTTTTCATTTTTCACCTCTATTTTTCTATATAATATATTATATTTTATATAGCTTTTTGTCAATGTTTTACTTGGTATTTTTAAGTTTTTATGATATACTTTTGTCATAATTAAACTAATAAATTGTAAGATGCTTTTTGGGGGATTTATTTGAAAATATTATTTAAAAATGAAACAAAATACAATAAAGAAATATATGAAAATTTCTTAAACTTTCATAATAAAAATTTCATTTTAAATATACTTTATACACTGCAGCAATTATAATGCTTTTAATATTTTGCTTGTCTCTTCAAGTAAAATATCATAATTATACACTTGCAATTTTATTTGGAATTTTTTTATCAGCCTTTTTTTTGTGGAGGTTTTTACATCCGTTTTCTATCGTCCAAAAGAATTAAAAAGCAAAAAAATAGAAAATGAAAAAGTTTTCAATTTTATTTTTTATGAAGATAAAATAAAAATTAGAGATAATCAAAATTATAATGTTATTTCTTATTATAAACTATATAAAATATTTGAAACAGAAAATTTCTTTTATTTATATATAGATAAAACTCATTCTTTTGTATTAAATAAACATGGTTTTTTAATTGAAATTCAATGATTTTTCAACATTTATTAAGAAAAAATGTAAATTAAAGTATCACAAAGAACAGTATAGTTGATAATTTTACATAATTATGTTATAATTATATTATCTTATATGAAAGGTTGTGCAAAAAAATGGGAAGACGTGTTAACAACGGAAGACGGGAAGTTAAGGGACACCCTTACAATAGTTCTTCTTGGGCAAAAGATTTGGAAAAAGCTTTAAAAAGGATTGGAAGAAAAAAAATCTTCCTGCCTCAGCCCAACAGATTGTTCCGCACAGATCATAAGCACAAAAAAAGCTCATCTATATTAGATGAGCTTTTCATTATTATTTTAATTGTTTCATTACTTCTTCTGCAAAATTTTCTTCTTTTTTTCTCGATTCCTTCACCTTTTTCAAATCTTGCAAATTCAACAACTTCTGCATCTTTTTCTTTTAATAATTGAGATACTTTTATATCTGGATTTTTTACAAATTGTTGATCTAATAAGCATATTTCTGAGAAGAATTTTCCAATTCTTCCTTCTACTATTTTTTCAGCAATAGCTTCTGGTTTTCCTTCATTCATTGTTTGAATTTTTAATATTTCTTTTTCTTTTTCAATTCTTTCTGCTGGAACTGATTCTTCATTTAAATATTCTGGTCTTGCAGCTGCCAACAAAGTCTGTTTCTGAGTTAACTTCTACTATAGCTCCAACTTTTCCATCTTCTGAAATATAAGCTTCAACTATTCCTTCTGCTGCAACTCTTCCAGATTTTTTAGCAGCTTTTGCAATTCCTCTTTCTCTTAATAATTCTGTTGCTTTTCTAAGTCACCATCTGTTTCTGTTAAAACTTTCTTGCAGTCCATCATTCCTGCTCCTGTTTTTTCTCTTAATTCTTTAACTAAGCTTGCTGTTACCATTATTTTTCCTCCCTTTTATTAAATTAAAAGTAGAGCAGATATTAGCTCTACTCTTTATTTTTATTATAAAGAATATTATTCTTCAACTTTTTCTTCATTTTCAACAACTTGTTCAATGCTTTCTACTTCTTCTTCAACTGATTGCTCTGCATTTGCATCTTCTGCATCAAAGCTTTCACCTTGATTTCCTTCAATAACTGCATTTGCCATTACATCAGCTATTAATTTTACAGCACGAATTGCGTCGTCATTTCCAGGAATTGCATAGTCTACATCTTCTGGGTTACAGTTTGTATCTACTAATCCAACTACTGGTATGTTTAATTTTCTAGCTTCTAATATTGCTATTCTTTCTTTTTAGGATCTACTAAGAATATTACTCCTGGTAGTTCTTTCATGTCTTTAATTCCACCAAGGTTTCTTTCTAATTTTTCCATTTCTTTCTTTAATAATATTACTTCTTTTTTTTAGGTAATACATCAAATGTACCATCTTGTTCCATTGTTTCTAAGTCTTTTAATCTTTGAATTCTTTTTTGGATTGTTCCAAAGTTTGTTAACATTCCACCTAACCATCTTTGGTCAACATAGTACATACCACACTTGATTGCAGCTTCTTTCATACATTCTTGTGCTTGTTTTTTTTTTGTACCAACAAATAGAACTGTTTTTCCTTCTTCTACTTGTTCTTTAACGAATGCATATGCCTCGTCTAATTTTTTGATGTTTTTGTAAATCGATTATATGGATTCCATTTCTAGCTTGGAATATATATTCAGCCATTTTTGGATCCCATCTTCTTGTTTGATGTCCGAAATGAACACCAGCTTCTAGTAATTGTTTCATTGCAACTACTGCCATTTTAATTCCTCCCTTTTTGTTTTTTTTCTTCCATAAAGTTCATAGTTTTTAGGACCTAATTTTAGGCACTACCTTTAAAACTCGCTCTATGTGATTAATACGTGAACTATTATACCAAAAAAAGTACCTGAAATCAAGTACTTTTTAAGTTTTTTTTATTTTTTCATCTAATTTCCTAATTAAACTTTATTTTAAAAAAATTGTAAATACAAATTTTCTTAATAAATTTATGCAAGTGCAACGAATTCTATCTCATCATTATCATCAATTGCTTTTTTCTTTTAATTGTTCTAATACATCCTCTAAAGAATTAGCATCAGGAATATATTCATAATTACAATTATTCTTTATTTCTTGTAACCTATCATGTTGTGTTTTAGTTGTGTTATTTTCAACATAACAAATACAAGCCATATTTTCATCTTCACATGAAATATCTGCAAAATTATAAAACCTTTTGCCAATAACTCCGCCATTGATTTTCTTGAATCCTTATCTATCCTAGGTCTAATTTTACTTGCAATTTCATCATGTGTACTATTATTTCCTTCATTACTTGCCAAAATTAATTTTCCTTTTGGAGATATATATGTAATTTGATAATTATTTGGTACATTTACTTTTTCTTCTTCACTTATAAATTTTATATTGTTTCTTTCTAGTATATATTTTAATGTTTCATTTTCTTTTTCATTTTTTACTTTGTATCTTTTTTGAATTCTTCTGGATTAAATGGCTTAGATCTTGGAATAATCTTTTCCATTATTTTCCTCCTTTCCAATACAACGGTAATATTAATTTTACCATATATTGGAAAAAATGTCAATAGTTCCGGGTTTAAATGGCACAAAATTGCCACTGGTTCCGGGTTTGGATGGCAATATATTATTTTAATGTACCGCGTAAGCGACCAAACGAGTGCTTATAGCACGAGAGCGAATTGGAGCAACCAACATATAATTTTTATAAAATTGGTTGCGACACCAAGGTACGAAAAAATAATATATTGCCATCCAAACCCGGAACCAGTGGCAATTTTGTGCCATCCAAACCCGAACCAGTGGCAATTTTTTTCTTTATAAAAGACTTGCTCAATTATTCCAGCATCATTTCCTAATACTGCAAGCTTTATTATAAGACTATCTCTTTTATTAAATAATAAATTACCTTCAATTATCTTTTATACAATCTATTTAATAATACATCTTCAAAGTATACAAAACTTCCTCCAATTACTATTGCTTCTGGCTCAAAAATATTAATTAAATTAGATATTCCTGTACTTAAATATTCTATGTAATCATTTATAACTTTTTCTATTTTTTATAATTTTTGTTATTTTCGTTGTTGTTTCTTAATATTTTAATAATTCTTCTCCTCTTGTTTTTTCATCTAAATTTAATTCTTTTCTTAAATTTGTTTTAAATGCCTTCATAGAAGCATATTTTTCAAAAGCATCCTTTTTTTTCCGCATTTACACTCTAGACCATCTTTTGTATTATCATATGTCCTATTTCACAACCTGGTAAGTCTCCTGTATCTAGTAATTTATCATCTACTATTACTGCTCCACCTATTCCTGTTCCTAGCCCTATAAATATTGATCTTTTATAATCTTTTAGACTTCCATATTTATTTTCTGCAAGTGCTGCACATTTTGCATCATTTTTATTTTTATTGGTATGTTTATTTTTTTTCTTTAATGCCTCAACAATATTATAATTTTCTAAATTTAAATTAACTGATTTTTTTTGTTTTTCTTTATCTAATATTCGTCTTTCTTGCTTTTCTATTATTCTTCCATTTTCATCTACGACGCCTATTGCTATATGGCTTCCTCCTAAATCTATTCCAACTTTCATTATAAAATTTTCTCCTCTCACATTCATTTTTTTATTTAAATGATAATTTATCGCTTTATTTTTTTATTAATTATATATTCTGTGAAGGGCAAGTGGGGACAGTTTTAGAAAATGTATGAAATTTACGATTTACATTTTCTTATAATAGGGGCCCTGGAAAGAATATATAATTAATTTAAAATTTATAATAATATATTTTTGTACAACATTTTTACTTACTTCTAATGCTTCTTGTATTCTCATTCCATTTTTTAGATTTAATAACATTGCTTTCATTAACCTTGAAAAATCAAGTGCAAATATAAGCCCACCAAATATTGGCATTTTGTATTTAAAATAATGAAAATTATATTTTCCCTTTGGAGTATTTATATATGCCAATTGCCCCAACTATTGACGCAATTATTCCAAGTGGAATATACCATGCCTGCATTGCACCTTTTATAAAA
>VOFB01000814.1_pt1 | contig 30001 bp, 58 predicted proteins | sample 5384141 | NCBI WGS metagenome assembly VOFB01 (sample SAMN12384721, study PRJNA508395) | human gut metagenome | isolation source: healthy gut A | host: Homo sapiens | reverse complement strand
ATTAGAAAACCATATTGTAATTGCTGGTAATGAATCTTTTGTTCCAAGTTCATCAAATATTCCTTTTGTGTAAATACAACTAAATCCCTTGTTGTTATTTTTTTCTGATTTTTTAAAATATAAATTTATTTTTTCTTTGTTGAAAGTTTTTTGCTTTTGGCTGTCTTATTTGTGTTGTATTAACATTTTTCATTATTTCCTGAATGTCTGTAATATTTTTTTTTTCCTTTTTATTTGTTCTATATGTTATTTGTTCAACATCTATTGGTAGCAAATTATTTCCCTTTTAAAGCCTTTTATTAAACTTTGCTTACTTGATGCTTCAACCCTTATTTATTAACCAAAGATATATGTAGGGCATCTTTTACCTCCTTTTTAATGCATGTCTCTTTTTTTCTATTTTTTAATTGCCTTCATAGAAGTTTATCATTCTGTCTATTGTTTCGGCACATGATTTTATTAATGTAATGTTCCTATTACTAAATGTCCTGTTCTGCCATTTCTATGAAGTTCCATTTGTTATTAGTTCACCATCTATTCTGTATCTTACTCTTACTTCATTTTCTAATGGTTCTATGTGTATATCACTTGCTCTTTTTACCATTCCAGTTTTTATTATGCTATCAACAAGTGATGTAATTGTTTCCTCCTTGGTCTGCAACCTCTATTCCGGCCTTACCTGCCTCACCTTCCAATGAACGCAAGTATTTTTCTATGTCATTTTCAAATGTAACATAACTTTCCATAACAAGCCCTTTATTTAAAAATAACATTCTTATTGTTTCCATTCCTCTATTATTAACTGTATTTGCAAAGCAAACTTTAATTTTCCTGAAGAAACCTCAAATGGTACTGCTTTATTTTTTTTGAGCAATATCTAATGAAATATAATCTGTTAAATTTATTTTTTATGCTTTCAGAATTTAATAATATACCTTTTGTTCCCAATATTTCACCTATTGCCTCTATTAATGTTTTAGGCTCTGCTAATCCTAATATATATAATATATCTCCAATTTTTGGTTTGGATGTTCTCTTTGGTATGTTAAAGCCTCTTCTATTGCTTCTTCATTTACAATTCCTCTTTTTACTAATTCAACCCCCATTGGTTGTCTTCTTCTTACATCCATTTTGTTTCCTCCTTTTTTCTTACGTTCTATATTATTATACAATATTTCTAGATATTTTTGTTAAACTTTTATAAATTACCTTTTATTTACTATTTTTTAAAATATAGGTAACTTTTTTTTTCTAAATCGCCAATTTTAATTTTACTTCAATTGCTTCTTTCCATTTTCTATTTTTTCTGTAAATTCACAATTGTCAACTCCACTTGCAATTTTTACATTATTTTGATAAATTGTTTTATTTTCTGGAATATATGTGTATTGATTTTTACTAGAAAATGCAACATATCTTTGTTTGTTCTTGTCTTGTTCATTTGCATTTGTAAAGCTTACTACTTCTAAGATTTTATTGCCTTCTTTGTTAACTTCTTCAGAAAAATAACTATTAAATCTTGTGTATTCCCCTAAATAAGAATATTTTTCTGTTGATACGTCTATATTTTTATAAAAATACCCTGTCATTATTGAAATGATTGTAATAGCTATTAACATCGCAATCACATATATAATTAATGATGTTAATGTTACACCTTTTTCTGACCTCATATTAAAACGTCCTTTCTACCTATTTCTAACTATTGTCGTTGTTAACTCCACGTTTTCTACTTCTTTTCCTATTTTATATAAAACATTTACATTTACTATTTTTACTAAATCGTTTGAATCATTGTTTTCTTGTCCATTAGAATTTGGAACATATTTTTTTACTTTTATTTCTATAGTATAAGCTGAGTCATATTCTTTATTGTCTATAATTAATTTATTATTATTTTTATATGAACCAATATCAACTGCATCTTCTCCTTGGGTTTCTATTGCCTCATCATAGTCTAATGCTTTTATCTTTTCTATAACATCTTGTGCTATATATGTTGCTTCTGTTTTCTTTCTACCTTTTTAGATGATATAGTGATGTTGTAAAAAACAACTGATATTATTGATACAAATAATGTAATTACAATTATTGCAATTGTTATGTCTATTCCTGTAAAACCTTTTTGACTTTTTACATTCATTTTTTTTCCTTTCTATACTATAAAATTGTTATATAATAATACATATAGTATTGTTAATACATTTGTAATACTTAAGTAAAATCCTATTTTAAATCTTTCCAAATTTGTTTGTCTGTTTTTAAGCTTTTATTTCTTCTTTGTTTTAATTTATTTAACAATATATATATTGCAACTGTAAGTGATGTAAATGCTATTGTATTTATTGTTACATATTCTCCTGTAAAATTGCAATTACAATTATCATTAATAATATTCCATTTATATATTTGCTTTTTGCATATTTTTTAGTGATATTGTATCTAAAATTAATATTAATACGTAAAAAACAAGATATATAACATATCTATATATATTAGCTTTTTCTACTATGCATAGATATGCTATATATATAATTGATATAATTATTCCATATGTAAGTACTGGTTTTTCTATTTTCTTTGTTCTTTATCTATTCCTGCAATTATAAACAAAATGATAAATATAATTGCCATAAAGCAATATTCTGCTACCTGTTCTATTTTTTATGTTATATATATCAATTTTCATTAAGTAAAATATAGATACAAAAATTAACCCAGATAGTATTTCTAATATTAAATACCTAGGTCTTATCTTTTCTTTACAATATCTACTTCTTGGAATTCTATATACGGCAAGTGTAAAAAAACTTCCAAACATCGCTCCTATTAAAATATTATTATATATATTATTGTTTCCATATTTCTCCTTTTTTATAAGTTAAGCCATACACACCTTGTGTGCGTATGGCTTATTTTTTTTTTTATTTTGTTATATCACTCCATGTTATTACTCCTTGAGCTGATACTTTACCTGTTACTGTTACATCAGCACCATTATCATCTTTTGCTTTTGGTGTAAGTGTAATTATTCCTGCTGCTTCTTCAGCATTTGATGTACTGCCTGCTGCTATTGAAAAATTACCATTATCACTTAATGTACCTAATGTAAAAAAGCTTCAGATGCATTTTTAGTATATTTATTTTCTAAATATGTTGTATATTGAGTTGCAACATAAGTAGAGGCTAAATCTCTTGCTTCAGCTACTTTTTGTGAAGCCGCTGCTTTTGTTGATTTGTTTAATATACCATTGTCACCTGTTAGCATTGCAATTGATACCCCCTGCTAAAATTAATAATACGATGATTGTGATAACTAATGCAATTAGTGTAACACCTTTTGTTCTTTGAACATAAAATTTCCTCCTTTTCTTTTGAATTTTTAAAATTTATTTTTCATATATTTATAAGTGCATTTTATAAATATAATGTTAAAAACTTAAATTATTTTGTTCCTTTGTCTGGAAAATAAGTACCTTCTGAGCTTGTGTTTGAATTTTGTACAGAATTTTGTGTATTTCGTCCAGTTGAAGAACTATTATCACTATTTGTTGAACCAGAATTATTATTTGTTGTATTTTGCCCGTTTTGACTTTGGTTTTCCTCTGTTTTTCCTCATATGTGGAAAATGGGTTTACTTTTCCTGGTTTATAGTCTTTTTTTTTGATAATTAGTTAAATCTGATTCATCTATTTCATATGTCAGAATAACTTTATCTTCTTCTATGCTATCAGAATTTTTTAATTCTTCTATTTATTTTTGTGGAGTAACATATGAAACTTCTTCTGGCAAGATTTTATTTGTTTTTGTACTACTCGTCCCCAGTACTAATTGTAACCATATCTTCATAATTTTTTTGCTTTTCCTGTAAAGTTAATTTCATATTTTTGAAGGTCTGCTTCTGTATCTGATATAGCTTTGGGATAATCTGTGCTTGCAAGCTTTGTTGCTTGTCCCATAGATTCATCTAATTGTTCATTTTTTTCTTTTATAGCCTCTACTCCTAAAACTGTAAAATTTCCTATATTATAGCCTTTAGTTACTGCAAAAGCCGCATAATACTAATAGCAAAATTATAAGTATTGATATTAATAATTTTTTCATGGCAAGTCTCCTTCTATTTTTACTGTAACTACATTATTTTCTTTTTGTCCTGCAGTAGAAATTACATTTGTTAAAATATTGTCAGCTTTAATTTTGGCTTTTAAATATCCTAATTGTTCATACTTATTTGATTGTGCATTTATTTCTATATGTTTGTCTGTTGTATTTTGTATTGATGTTATTTGAACATTTTCTGGTATTATAAACATTATTTGATTTAATAAGTTTGGTATTGCATTTTTTGTTTTTAATGCATTATTTATTCTATCATTTATATCTTGTAAATTTTTTATCATAGTAGTATATTCACTTGTTTTGTTCTTAATTTTTGAGTCATCAGCTTTTGCAAGTGCAATTTGTGAGTTTATTTGTGATGTTCTTGCTGCTGCTTCTTCTTGTTTACTGTTTAGCTGATTATTTAGTACACATGAAAAGCCAGAATATACTGCAAGCAAAATAAATAAGCCCCTGCTGATCTTAGTAAATTTCTTTCTACTGTGTCTAACTTTTGTCCTAAATCAAATGTAAATAATCCTTTTTGTTTATTTTTGTCTTTTCCCTTTGTCTTATTTGATCCCCCAACATCTATTTTTTAGCCAGTCTGGTAATTTATCTGCAAATGTTGAACCTTTGAAGTTCATTGAAGTTAACCCTTGTCCAAGTCCTAATAAAGCAAGTGAAATTGCAGAGTTTACTTCAATATAATCTTTTATGTTTATATCTTTTGTGTTTGTAATAAATGATGGTTTTAGTATTTCACATTTTGTATCTTCCAAATATTCTTGAAAATACAAGTCTATATTGTTTATTAATGCTGCTGTACCAGTTATATATACTTTTTCAATTTTTGCTGTGTTTGAATTAATTATTTTTTGTATTTGGCTTACTATAGAATATAATGTTGGCATTATTTCTTCCAAATGACTATTTTCTATATCTTGTAATTCTCTTCCTTCTGAAGTATATATTGTAGTGTTCTTACAAGTTTCATATGCTTTAGAATAAGAATTTTCTATCATATTTAATTTTTCTAAAAATTCTTTTGCTTCCCTGTGGGATTGTTTCTATATTATATATTTGTTGATCTATTATTGTTGTAACTGTTGTTTGGTCTTCAATATTTACAATTAAATAATTTTGTTTTGGTTCAAATTCTTTTAAATTAGATATTGTCATTGATATTGGAGAAACAGCAGCTAGCTTATAGCCTGAAAATAGTTGTAACATTTTGCTAAATTCTATTTTATTTTCGCTAACATGAATTACCTTTAATTTTGTTTATCATCTATATTTGGAACAACCGCTGATCTTTTTTCAAAAGCATTTGGGTTGTAGCCTTTATCTTGGCAAAATGCATCAAATTCTGTTTTTATTGCTTTTTGTAAATCTGTTTTATTCAATAAAGCAAACATATCAAAATAATTGTATATTTCTTGTTCCAAATTTATACTAATTGGTGTCTTATAGCTATAAGTTTCCTCAACCACTTGTTTAATTGCTTCATTTATATTTTCATAAAATTTAACACCGAAAGAATCTACTTTTATTTTGTCATGGTCTTTTGAAACTTTTGCATATTTAATTAAATTATCTTGCACATACATTCCAAGGCAACTAGGCATTACTTTTCTCCTTTTTTATTTTATATATATTTTTTCTATATTTGTTAATTTTCATACTTGAATTTTATTTATTTTTTGTCTTTTTTTGCTATTTTTTGTAGTTTTTTTTACGTATATATTTTACCTCTATATACTTAAAAGTCAATATATTTAATCTAAATGTAATCTAAATGTAACACTTCTGTAATAATATTTAAATGTTGTTTTTATGTAGTTTACAAATAAAAAATCCATCATGTTTTTTATCTGGCTTTATTGAAAAATATTTTTCTTCTTTTATATACTCATTCCATTTATTACTATCTAATTTTTTTATTTCAAAATCTTTATTGTTTTCCAAAAATTTTAAAATAACATCTTCATTTTCCTTTTTAATATACTACATGTAGAATATACCAACTCACAATATTTTATATTGTAATTTAGAAATTTCATAAACGTCTTCTTGTTTTCTTTGCCATTTTATATCTGGCTTTCTTCTTATTACTCAATTCCTAAGCAAGGTACATCTAACAAAATTTTATCGAATTTTTCTTTATAAGCTTCATTATATATACTCGCATCATTTATACTTGTATTAATATTTTTTAATCCTAATCTATTTGCATTTTCATTTATTAAATTTATTCTATGTTCATATACATCCCATGCAATTATATTTCCGGTGTTTTTCATAATTTCTGCCATATATGTTGTTTTTCCTCCAGGAGCACTACATGCATCTAAAACCATTTGTCCTTCTTTAGGATTTAAGACTAAACATGTAAGTCCTGCTGATTCATCTTGCACTGTAAATAGTCCTTCTTTAAATCCTTCAATATTTTCAATATTTTTTGCCTTATTCAAAATTAAAAAATCGTCTAATTCCCCTTCTTCATACTGAATTGAATTTTTATTAAAAATTTCTTCCAATTCTTTTTTTGTAGTCTTTACATTATTTACTCTTATAGAAACACATGGAGTTAAATTTAAATTTTTACAAATCTCTTCTACTTCTTCTATTGTATTATTTTCTAAAAGCTCCTCTATAATCCATAAAGGCATACTTTGTGTTTTTGAAATCATTTCTGCTTTTGGTAACTTAACATCAAATAACTGTAAATAATCATCCGGACTTACCTTTCTTAAAATAGCATTAACAAATCCAGAACTTGCCTTATGTCCATATCTTTTTGCCAAATTAACGCATTCGTTAACAGCAGCAGATTTAGGAATTTTATCTAAAAAAATAATTTGATAAATTCCCATTCTTAAAATATTAATAATCCAAATAGAAATCTTTTTTAATTTAATAGAAGAATATTTCTTTATAATTTCATCTAAAGTAAGCTTCCATGTTGTAACTCCATAAACAATTTGTGAAATTAATGAAACATCCCTATCAGAAAGTGCCTTTCTATTATTTTTTAGCATATCATCTAAAGCAATATTAGAATAAGCTCCACTTTCATCCATTTTATATAAAACTTCTAAAGCTATATTTCTTGCAATATCTATCATATCTTCTCCTTTTTTAACAAACTAGACAAAGGGACGAGACAAGGGGACGGGGTTTTTGTCTTAGGGTTTTGGGAGCTTTTTATCATCCTATTTTTTGGAAATAACTCCCAAAAACCTTAAGACAAAAACCCCGTCCCCTTGTCTTGTCCCCTTGTCTCTATTTTTTCTTAGTATATACTTTTTTTAATTAATTTCTACACAAATTGTATAAAATTTCATATTTTAGTAAAAAATATTTTTAAATTTCATATTGGAGGTTTAAAAATGGATATAGAAAAGCACTTAATTATTACTGGAAATTCTGAAGTTTCTTGGAAAGATGCTATTGTTAAGGCAATTTCTGAAGCTTCTAAAACTATTGATTATTTATCTTCTGTGAAGATATTAGAACAAAGAGCAAAAATTGATGGAAATAAAATTTCAGAGTATTTTGTAGATTTAGATTTAGGTTTTATTTTAGATTTGAATAGAAAAAATTCTACAAATAATTAAATTTATTTCAGTTTTCCGCTAATTTAATATTAAATTAATTTATATTTAGTTTTCATATTAATTTTTTATTAATTTAATATTTACTTTTTGTTATTTTTATACTTTATTAAAAAGGATGGTGAAAAAATGGATCCTACAAAAACAAAACAAACTTATCAAGAATATGTAGATAAAAAATCTCCAAATTCTCCAATTATTAAAAATTGTTTTAATGCTTTTTGGACCCGGAGGTTTAATATGTACAATCGGGCAAATTATTGCAAATATTTGTACGCAAAAAGGGTTTGATATGCAAACTTCTGGAACAATTGTGTCTATTATTTTAATTGGAATATCTGCTTTTTTAACTGGCTTAAATGTTTTTAATAAAATAGGTAAATTTGCAGGCGCAGGTTCGCTTATTCCAATTACGGGTTTTGCAAATTCAATTGTTTCTCCGGCTATGGAATATAAGTCTGAAGGCTATGTTATGGGAGTTGGTGGAAAGATGTTTACTGTTGCAGGCCCTGTACTTGTATTTGGTATATCTACTTCAATCTTGGTTGGACTAGTTTATTTAATTTTTAATACTCAAAGTATTACTCTTGTATAAAAGGAGATGATTTTTTGCAAAAATTAGGAAAACAAACTATAAAATTTGATAATCCCCCTACAATATTAGATTGTGCCTCTATCGTTGGTCCAAAAAAGAAGCTCAAGGGCCTCTTGCAGAATATTTTGATCAAACTTTAGAAGATGAATTTTGGGGAGAAAAAACTTGGGAAAAAGCTGAAAGTAAAATAATTAAAGAAACTGTAAACACAGTTATTTCAAAATCTGGTGTTCCTTCAGATCAAATCGATTTAATGATTGCAGGTGATTTATTAAACCAATGTATATCTTCAAGTTTTGGTTTAAGAGAAGCTAATATTCCTTTTTTTAGGTGTATTTGGCGCTTGTTCAACTTTTGTTGAATCTATGTGTATTGGTTCTATTTGTGTTGAAAGCTTTGCTAAAAACGTTTTATGTGCTACTTCTAGTCACTTTTGTAGTGCAGAAAAACAATTTAGATTTCCACTAGAACTTGGAAACCAAAGAACACCTACAGCACAATGGACTGTAACTGGAAGTGGTGCTGCAATTATTACTCAATCTGGAATGGGACCTTATATAACCCATATAACACCAGGAAAAATTATAGACATGGGAATAAAAGATGCCAATAATATGGGAGCTGCAATGGCTCCAGCATTTTGTGAAACATTAATAACTCATTTTTTAGATACTGGTAGAAGTCCCAACTATTATGATTCAATAATTAGTGGTGATTTAGGACATGTTGGTAAAGAAATTGCAATAGATATTGCCAAAGCCAGAGGTTACAATATAAAACCAAATTATAATGATTGTGGTGTTTTAATATTTGACAAAGAAAAACAAGATACTCATAGTGGCGGAAGTGGCTGTGGTTGTTGTGGCAGTGTATTTTCTGGTTATTTTTTCAAACAATTAAAGGCAAAAAAGCTAAAAAAAGTTTTATTAATTGCAACAGGTGCATTAATGAACTCCACAAGTTCACAACAAGGAGAATCAATTCCTGGAATAGCACATGCAATAAGCATTGAAATTTAGCTTTTATATTTTAGAAGAAAGGTGATTTAATATGAACATAAACTGGGCAAATGTTTTTGAGCCAACAGCACTTATAAAATGTTTTGTTATTGGACGGTATTATTTGTGTTATAGGTCAAATTTTAATTGATAAAACCAAACTAACTCCAGCTAAAATTTTAGTTGCATTTGTAACCACAGGGTGCATTTTAGGTGGACTTGGTATTTATAAATATTTAGTTGATTTTGCTGGTTCTGGTGCAACTGTACCACTTACCGGTTTTGGATACAACTTAGCAAAAGGTGCCATTGAAGGTGTTCAGCAAAATGGTATTATTGGAGCATTTACTGGAGGAGTAAAGGCTTCTGCTGGCGGTATTGCTGCTGCTGTTTTCTTCCGGCTATTTAGCTTCTCTTATTTCAAAACCAAAAATGAAAAAACAGTAATTGTATTTTATAAACAAAAAATGATATAATCTTGCTTGATTATATCATTTTTTATATCTATGCTTTTTTTGCTATTTCAGCAATTTCTTTAAATGCTTTTTCGTCTGTTACAGCGATTTCTGCAAGCATTTTTCTATTTATTGTAACATTAGCTTTTTTTAGACCAGCTATTAATTTGCTATATGTTAAACCATTCATTCTAGCTGCTGCATTAATTCTTGTTATCCATAATTTTCTAAAGTTACTTTTTTTGTCTTTTCTTCCAACATAAGCATATCTTAAAGATTTCATTACTGCTTGGTTAGCATTTCTAAATCTGTAATGTTTTGCCCCATAATATCCTTTTGCTCTTTTTAATATTTTTTTATGTCTTGCTCTTGTTGTTCTTGCTGTTTTTACTCTTGCCATTTATTTTCACCTTCCTTATTTTTTCTACTTTATTTTAGTTTCCATATGGTAATAATTTTTTAATTGTATTTTCGCATGTTTTATCTGCATATGCGTCTTGAACTTTTCCTGATTTCTTTTGTCTTCTTGTTTTATTTGCTAGTAAATGTCTTCTATTAGATTTTGTTCTTTTTACTTTTCCTGTAGCTGTTAAAGAATATCTTTTTTTAGCTGCTTTGTTTGTTTTTAATTTTGGCATGTGCCATCGCTCCTTTCATTATTGATTGTTTTATATTTGTCAGATTATTTATCTGATTTTTTAGCAAGTATTGTAAACATGTTTCTACCTTCTAACTTTGGTGCTTTTTCAACTTGTGAAACATCGCTTAAGTTTTCTATAAATTTATTTAATACAAGTTCTCCTGCTTTTGAATTATTAACTTCTCTTCCTCTAAATCTTACTGTTATTTTAACTTTGTTTCCATCTTCTAAAAATTTTCTTGCATTTTTAGATTTAAATCCAAAGTCATGTTCTTCAATGTTTGGAGTAACTCTAATTTCTTTTACTTCTAATACTTTTTGCTTTTTCTTTGCTTCTTTTTCCTTTTTTGCTTGCTCAAATTTGTATTTTCCATAGTTCATTATTTTACAAACTGGTGGATTTCCATTTGGTGCAACAAGCACTAAATCTAATTTTTTTTCTTCTGCTTTGTCTAAAGCATCATTTAAACTAAGTACTCCTAGTTTTTCTCCATTTTCTCCTATTAATTGTACTTCTTTTGCTCTTATTTGTTCATTAATTGGTAATTCCTGTTTTATAAAAAACACCTCCAAATTTATTTTTTTATTGTTTTTTTACAATAAAAAAAATTGACTTTTGTTACAAGTCAATTAAACATAAAAATAGTTGCTACTAATTTTAATATGTTTAACCTTTTCCTTAAGTTAAGGTGAGAAACTTTTTTGTTTCTTCTTGTAACAGTTATTATTTTATTATGTTTTTTGTATTTGTCAATGGTTTTGGCTAATTTTTTATGAATTTTTAGGAAATTTTCTTTATAACTCACAATTAAATATATATTTAATTGTTTATAACAAATTTTCAAAATTTTAAAAAAACTGTTATAATTAAACATTTTAAATTCAAAAAATTTTCTAACTATTGAATAAACAAGCTCTTTATATTATAATAGTAAAAACCAAACAAAGAAAAGAGGAAGGTTAATGCAATATAAATTTATAACTAAAAGTGAAAAAGAAACAAAAAGTTTTGCCAAAAAGCTTGCTAGTAAATTAAAACAAGGAGACATCATAATACTTACAGGAGAACTTGGATCTGGAAAAACAAAATTCACCGAAGGAATTTTATCATACTTTAATCTAGAAAACGAGATATCAAGCCCAACATTTACTATAGTTAATGAATATAATGCAAGTCCATGCCCCATATTCCATTTTGATGTATACAGACTAGAAGACACAGACGAATTTTTAGCAATTGGAGGAGACGAATATTTTGAAAAAGGTATTTCTATTATAGAATGGGGAGAAATAATTAAAGATATTCTTCCAAAAGAATATATCAAAATCTCTTTTGAAAAAGACAATAAAAATGAAAATATAAGAATATTAAATATAGAAATCTATGGAAATAAATTTGATAATTATTTTAAGGAGGATTAAAATTGAAAACATTAGCAATAGACACATCTAGCAAAATTTGTGGCGTATGTATATTGGAAAATAAGACGTTAATTAATAAAATAGATTTAAACAATGGCTTAACACACTCTGAAAGTTTAATGCCATTAATTAAAGAAGTATTAGAAAAGGCAAATTTAAAATTATCTGATATTGATAACATTGTTTGTGACATAGGTCCTGGCTCTTTTACAGGAATTCGTATAGGTGTTGCAACTGCAATGGCATTTGTAGATAGTTTAAACCTAAAATATACTGGTGTTACCTCTTTAGAAGCACTTGCCTACAATATAAATACCCAAGGTTTAATTTGCAGTATAATTGATGCTAAAAACGAAAACTGCTACTATGCTTTATATAAATTAGAAAGTGGCAATTATAAAGAATTAATAGAACCAACTGCAACTACTATTTCAAATATGTTAGATACTCTAAAAAATATACTGAACAAATAACATTTGTTGGAGATGGCATAATGTCATACAAAGAAAAAATTGCTTCAAATATTAAAAATATAAAATTTGCAGCTGATTCTATAAATGACATAAATTCATATTCTTTAGCTTTAGCAGGGCTTTACAAACTAGAAAATAATAGCACACTTCCGCTTCTTCCCTTATACCTAAAAAAAGCCACAAGCCCAAAGACAATTGGAGGAAAAACAAAATGGAAATACAAATTAATAATATGAATTTAAATGACCTAGAATCCATTTGCTCTAATCTGGAAAAAGATTTTGATGACTTTTGGAATTAACATTTTAAAAAATGAGCTCCAAAATCCAAATTCCATATATTTTGTTGCCAAAGACAAAAATAATAATATATTAGGATTTGCAGGAATATTAAAAATTTTAGATGAAGCAGATATAACAAATATTGTTGTGAAAAAAGACTATAGAAATAAAGGAATTGGAACTATGCTTTTAAAACATTTAATTTTAGAAGCAAAAAAACAAAATCTTCTAACAATAACGTTGGAAGTTAACGAAAAAAATAAAAACGCCATTTTATTATATAAAAAATTCAAATTTGAAGAATTAGGAATAAGAAAAAAATACTATAATAACACTGATAATGCAATTATTATGACATTAAACTTAAAAAGCTAGTAACCTTAATTACTAGCTTTTTTTTAGTTATTTTAATTCTATTTTTATTTCCTTTTCTTCTTTTAAATTTATCTTACTGTATTTCACACCACATTCGTCAAATAATTTTCTTGATGCTATATTATTTTCTGAATTTGCATATTTGTCACACAAATAAATTACTTCTTTTATTCCAGATTGTATAATAATTTTTGCGCATTCATTACATGGAAATAAGTCAACATATATTTTGGCATCTTCTAAATCCTTTTTGCTTCCTCTATAATTTAATATTGCATTTAATTCTGCATGACATACATATGGGTATTTTGTTTCTAAATTATTCCCCTCTCTTCCCCATGGAAAATTTTCATCACTATACCCATTTGGTGCTCCATTATAACCTATTGACAAAATTCTATTATCATTACTTACAATACAAGCTCCTACTTGTGTTGAAGGGTCTTTACTTCTCATTGCTGAAAGTTTTGCTATAGACATAAAATATTCATCCCATGAAATATAATCACTTCTTTTTTGGTTCATTATAATTCCTCCTTTATTATTTTTTATATGATTTGTTATTTAATGTTGGGTATTCAAATTCTTTTCCACCTTGTGTAAAATTGCCAAGTGTTGTATGATCTTTTTCCATATCTTCTTTCCTTTTAGGAAATATCTATATTTTGAACTATTGCCTATATAGCCTCCACCTATAATTACTGGATCATCCCATGTGCAATCAACTGCATACCAATTATTTTCTAATTTCACATAATTCCATGCATGATTTTCAGACTGACCGCTTGAATTTATACCTTTTCCAATTACCATTGTAGACTCTATTCCTAGCCCATCTAGTAAATACTTAAACGCCCTTGCATACCCTTCACATACACATTTTCCATTAATTAGTGCTCCATATATATTATAAATATTTTTTTCTTGCAATGATGTATCATATTCTATATTTTCTACTAAATAATCATGTACCATTTTTATATCTTCATAATCATTTCCTGTTTTATTATGTATTATTTGCTTTCTAATTGCTTCAATTTTTTTCAAGTGCTAAATTTATATCTTGTTTATTTGAAAATTCTTCATTTAAATAATTTGCTTCTTCTCCATTATTTATATATACATTATAAGTTTTGTTTTGCCTTTTGTTGTTGTTTCTATATTTAAATACATTTTATTTGGGCTTAAATAAAACACATCTGGATTATCATATGTATATGCTTCAATTGCAGATTGATAGTATTTTCCAAGTTCTTCTTGGCCATTTTGTTTAGATAAAATATTTGAAAAAGATGTTCCTAAATTTATTTTGTATGTTCTTTCTTTCATATTTTCTTTATTACTTTCAAATGCTTTATATATTGTTTTTGAATAACTTTCTAATTGATTGTAAAAGTATTTATTAACAACTATATTATCATAGTTTACATCATTTTCGGAATTTTCTATGTTATTTTTTGAAAGTTCGTCTAATGGATTTTTTTCTATAATTTTAGGTGTTTCAGCAATAACTATAAATGTCATAATTAACATTGTAAATTTATCTTTCATAAATTTTGCTCCTTTACTGTTTTATTATAACATTTTTTAAACTAAAAACTAGTATATTTTTTTGAAAATTTACCAATACTAACTAAAAAATTTGTTATAATTTACATTTATTATTTACGCTTATAATTATATATTCTTCCCAGGGCTCCCCATTATAAGAAAATGTAATTCGTTACCTCATACATTTTCTAAAACGGTCCCCACTTGCCCTTCACAGAATATATAATTATAGCTTTAAATTTTAACAAAAATTTAACTTAACACATAACAAGAAAAATTTAGGAGATTAATTATGAATTTTAAAGATTTTTTTACTTATATGCCACCTACTGAATATAATTTTGATATTTTAGAAAAAGACAACATATCTCAAAATGATTTAAATAATGATAACAACAAAAAACAAATATATTTCCAAGTTTAGATGTTAACCTAGAATACGTAAAATCCAAATATAACACTTTAATTAATAGTGATATTCTAATTAGAGAATTCACAATAAATTCAAGAAATAAACAATATAAGGCATTTTTACTTTATATTGATGGAATGGTTGACTCTGAACTTATGAATAACTTTGTTATAAAACCTTTAATGATGAGAAACAAAAACAACTTGTATAATGGAGACCAATCAAAAGTTATAGCAGAAGCTGTTACAAATAATATAACTGTTAGAAAAGTAAAAAATTTGATATGGTTGAGTATTTATTTAATTGTCTTATTCCTCAAAATACTGTAAAAAAAAGTTGAAGATTTCGAAAAATTATTTTCTGATATTAATGCAGGAAATTGTGGATTGTTTGTAGATACTATAAACATTGCATTTGATATTGATATAAAAGGTTTTCAGCAAAGAAGTATAGATTCCCCAAATAACGAAATTGTTATAAAAGGATCTCAAGAAGCATTTGTAGAAAATTTAAGAACAAATACATCTTTACTTAGAAGAATTGTTAATAATGAAAATTTAATAATTGAAAATGTAGAAGTTGGTAAGGTTACTAAAACAAAATGTGCTGTATGCTATTTGCAAAATATAACCAATTTAGATTTAGTTGCCGAAGTTAAATATAGGCTTAACAATCTTGCAATTGATTCTTTGCTTTCTGCTGGCCAATTAGAACAACTAATTTCAGATTCTAATGAATTTGGAATACCAGAAACAATGTCCACAGAAAGGCCAGATAAGTGTGCAAAATATATGCTTCAAGGAAGAATTATTGTTATTGTTAATGGAACACCATATGCACTTATTTTACCTGCAACATTAATTGATTTTATGGCTTCACCTGAAGATACAAATTTAAAAGTAAATTTTTCTAATTTTTTAAGAGGAATCAGGTTTTTAGGTGCTTTTCTTACTTTATTGCTACCTGGAATTTATATTGCAATAACAAGCTTTCACCAAGAAATTCTTCCAACAGAATTATTATTTTCTATTTTGGCCTCTCGTAAAATGTTCCTTTTCAGTAATTGTAGAAATTTTAATAATGGAAATATCTTTTGAATTAATACGTGAAGCAGGACTTAGAGTTCCTTCTCCTATTGGCCCCACTAATTGGTATAGTTGGTGCTTTTGGTTCTTGGGCAAGCTGCAGTTAAAATTAATTATTATTGTAGCCATAACTGTTCATCATTTACTATTCCAGACTATTTATTGTAGCCATAATTTGTATTTATACTTTTAGGCTATATGGCAGGCTTTTAGGAATTGGCATTCCTTTAAGCAATTTAAAAGGAAATGGTTTTTTTCATTGGTCCTTTGTTTGTAGAAAATCTTTTGAGAATATGCGTCCAAGTTTAAAAAGGAAATGTTGCACCAAAAAAAATGTTGCAAAAAAATGAAAAGAAAAAAATTTCTATGAAATGGAAGTATGACTCATTTGGAGGTGATAAAATGGGAAATAATAAAATTGGAACTGTAGAAGCAATAATGAGTATTTTAACAGTTGTTGTTGCTCATACAATTTTATCACTTCCAAGAATTTTAATTTTAAATACTAATTCATCTACAATTTTGAATTTAATTTATTTAACTATTATTGCAATGGCTTTGGCCTACCTTATTTACTTTTTATTAAAAAAATTTCCTGGGTTAGATATTGTTGATATATCTGAAAATTTAGGTGGTAAAGTTTTTAAAAATATTGTTGGGGCTGTATTTATTTTTCACTTTATTACAAGTTCTAGTTTATTATTAAGAAACTTTTGTGAAGGATTAAAAATTCTATACTTCCCTCTTACAGATATTTTATTTATAATTTTGCTGTTTGTAATTGCAGTGTGTATAAGTATAAGACTTGGTCCAAGTTCTGTATACAAAACAAATCTAATTATAATTCCACTTACACTAGTTAGTATTGTTGCTTTGTTTGTATTTAATTTAGAAAACTTTGTACCACAAAGAATGTTTCCCATTTTAGGCAATGGATTTTTTCAACATTTGTTTTAGGACTTACTAACTTAAGTGCTTTTGGAGGAATTGCATATATATACTTTTTACCACCATTGCTAAAAGACCCTAAAAAACTAAAGCAAATTTCTATTATCTCTGTATGTGTAATAGGTATTTATTTAATTTTATGTGTTTCAATTATTCTTTTTATATTTACATCTCTTGTTTCTGCAAATGAAATTATGCCTTTATATTTTGCAGCAAGACATATTGATTTTGGAACATTTTTTCAAAGGCTTGAATCCTTATTTTTACTTATTTGGATTTTAGCATTTGCAAGTTATCTAGGTACTTGTACTACTATTTCTATTGGAATTTTAAAAAATTAACTAATATAAAAGATATAAAACCTATTGCAAATATATTTGTATAATTAATTTTAGGTGTTTCCTTACTTCCAAACAATATGGCAATATGTGAACTAATTGCAAGTAATTTTTATGGCAGTTTTGTAATAGAATAGTGTTTATTTTAGGTTTATCAATTCTAATTATTGCAAATTTAAAAGAAAGAAAAAAATTGAAAGTGGGTAATTCAAAATGAAAAATATAATTATAAGAATTTTATCTGTTATTGTAATAATTTTATTATTAATTGCCTTTTCTTCTTCATATAATTTTCTTAATATTGTAAGTCTAGATTATGTTGTAGCTATTGGTTTTGATACATCTACCAATAATAATTATCGTATAAGCTTTCAATTTGCAAAAGTTTCAAGTGTTTCTGAATCTGGAAAAACTGAGCAAACCCCAACAATAATAAATACTGTAGAAGCCTCTTCTTTAAATAATGCTATAAATTTAATGAACACTTATATTGGAAAAAAACTTAATTTATCACATTGTAAAGTAATTGTATTTTCTGAAGAAATTGCAAATAATGGAATAGCTAGCCAAATATATTCATTAATTAATGATACCCAAATTAGGCCATCTGCCAATATAATTGTTAGCAAATGTAGTGCTCAATATTATATAGCAAATTCTAAACCTATATTTGAAAATTTAATAACTAAATACTATGAGGTTTTTCCAAGTTCTAGTGATTATACAGGTTATACTGCAGATACTACAATTGGCGATTTTTTAATGCCTTAGAATGTGAGCTTTGTGAACCAACAGCTATACTTGGTGGGTTAAATACAGAACATTCTGATAACACATCTTCTATAAATTCTAAAAAGATTCTAGCCAAAAATCAAATGAATCTACAGTTTCTGGTAAACGTGCCACCGAAAATATTGGTCTTGCTGTATTTAAATCTGATAAATTAATTGAGAGCTAAATGCTTCAGAATGTCTTGCATTTTTAAATATAAAAAATGAAGTTAAAGGGTTTTATGTAACAGTTCCATCACCTGAAAACTCTAATGAAAATATTGATATTTATATAACCCCAAATAAAGATATTGATGTTAGTGTAAAAAATTGTAAATGGTTCCCCATATATTAAAGTTAAAGCAGATTATTCTGGAAGAATACACTCTTTAACTAGTGATTCTGACTATTTAAATGAAAATACTTTAAATGCAATTTCTAAATCTTGTAATAGTTATATAGAGTCTGTTTTTTCTGATTATTTATATAAAACTGCTAAAGATTTTAAGTCAGATATTAGTGGACTTGGAAAATATGCATTATCTAATTTTTTGACAACTAAAGATTTTTCTAATTACAATTGGCATGAAAATTTTAAAAACTCTTTTTTTTTGATGTTGATGTAAATACTTCTATACAATCAAGTCTGTTAATTACAGAAACTTAAAATAATTATTTGGAAGGTGTTTTTTATGTTTCAAAAAAAACTGGGATTTTCTTACAATCCCAGTTTTTTATTAATATCTTATTTTTCTATAATTTCAAAATCAATTTGCCTTAATAATTTACTTGCACTTATTACTCTTATTTTTACCTTATCTCCTATTTTATATGTTTTTTTAAATTTTTTTCTCCTATTAAGATTTTTCTATTTTCATCATATATAAAATATTCATTTCCTAAATGTTCAAATCTAATTAAGCCTTCTACTGTATTGTCTAATTCTACAAACATTCCAAATTGAGTAATTGATGAAACAATTCCTTCATATTCTTCACCAACTTTATTTTCCATGTATTCAGCCTTTTTTATCTTCACGTTCTCTTTCAACTTTTGTAGCTATCTTTTCTCTTTCTGAAGAACTTGTTGCTCTTTGCTCAGCTTTTGCCTTATATTCATTTTTAAATTCATCACTTACATTATATTTATTTTCTAAATAATTTGAAATTATTCTGTGTATAAATAAGTCTGGATATCTTCTAATTGGTGATGTAAAGTGGCAATAATATTTGCTTGCTATTCCAAAATGTCCTTTATTTTCTGATTCATATCTTGCAACTTTTAATGTTCTTAATATTAAATTAGAAACAACTTTTTCTTCATCTTTTTTGCTTTACTTCTTCTAATATTTTTGCAAATTCTGTTGGGTAAACTTTTTCATTTACTATTTTTACTTTTAAACCAAAATTATATAAAAATTTATTTAATTCTTTTACTTTATCTATATCTGGTTCTTCATGTACCCTATATATAAATGGTGCATCAAGCCAGAAAAATTTTTCTGCAATTGTTTCATTTGCTTTTAACATAAATTGTTCTATTATTTCATTTGCAAAACTTGTTTCATACTTAGAAATATTAGTTACTCTTCCATTTATATCTAAATCTATTTTACTTTCTGGAATGTCTAAATTTAAGTAGCCTTGCTCTGCTCTTTTATTTTTTAATATTTTTGCTAATTCTTCCATTAGTTTAAAATTGCTAATATAATCTTTATATTTTTTGTTATTTCTTTATTAGAATTATCCAAAATTGCTTGAACATCATGATAATTCATTCTTTTTTTGTAACATTTATTACTGCTTTATAAACATCAGATGAAACCACGTTTCCTTTGCTATTAATTTCCATTGTGCAAGAAAGCGTATATCTATCTTCGCCTTCATTTAAACTACAAATACCATTAGAAAGTTCTCTTGGAAGCATTGGTATAACTCTTCCTAGCATATATATACTTGTCCCTCTTATTTGTGCTTCTTTATCTAGTAAACTATTCTCTCTTACATAATAACTAACATCTGCAATATGAACATCTAATTTAATTTCCATTTTCTAGTTTTTTTTACACTTACTGCATCATCTAAGTCTTTAGCATCTTGACCATCTATTGTAAAAAACTATATCATTTCTTAAGTCTTTTCTATTTTTTATATCTTTTTCATTTATTTTATTTCCCTTACTTTTAGCCTCATTTACAACTGCTTTTGAAAACATATGGAAGATCATATTCTTTTATTAAAGAAAGCATATCAACTCCTGCTTCATTAACTCCTCCAAGTATTTCAATTATTTTTCCTTCTGCATTTTTACCTTTTTTTGGGTATTTAGTTATTTTTACTAAAACCTTGTGGTTATTTCTTGCTTTTCCACAATCTTTTTTTGAAATAAATATGTCTGTACCAAAATTTTTATTGTCTGGCACAACAAAGCCAAAGTTTTTACTTTTTTGAAAAATTCCAACTATTGTATCTTTCTGCCTTCCTAGTATTTCTACAATTCTTCCTTCTGCCTTTTTATTTTCGCTTTTTTCTTCTATTATTTCTATTCATTTAATGCATTTTTAGATTTGTCTTTTGATATATATATTTCATCTTCCATATTCTCTACCTTTACAAATCCAAACCCTTTAGCATTTCTTCTATATATTCCTTCTAAATAATTATTTTTTTTCATAATTTCTCCTTAATTTTTAGTTAAAAAAGGACGTTTATAAAAACCGCCCTTTTAATTTATGCCATATATAATATTCCTAGTACTATTGTTATTATTGCAAATACAATTGATAATATTTTTGTCCATCTTTTTTGTTTTCCTTCTTTTTTGTACGTGCTTTATTTTTCTCATAAAAATTGTTTGTTGATGAACCTGTTATTGTAGAAGATAATCCCTCATCTTCTTTTGTTTGCATAAATGCTAATATTACTATTATTTCTCCTATTACAAAAAATAATACTGTTAATATTGTTCTTACTACTGCCATTTGTTTTCCTCCCCACGGTTTCCTTTTTTACTTTGATTATTTTAACATAACAAATTTTAAAATTGCAACTATATTATAAAACATATACATAAAAAAATTATAATTTTTATGCAAATGCCTAAAAATAGCGAATAATTTGTACTTTTTATACCAACATTATTTAATTTTTCAAATTCATTTACAATTTCTTGTATTTCATTTTGTTCTAATATTTTCTGTTCTTCCATATATTCTTTGGCTAAATATTTTGCTTTTATCATTGCATCATTTTCTAAATATGCTCTAACTAAAAAATATACTAATCCGAATAAATACCAATAATGTTAAAAACATCATTTTATATGGTAGTATTTTAAATAATGCAAGTATCGTTATTGTTATAAAATATATTAAATATATATTTGTATAAATAAAATTAAAATATAGTAATTTTTTATCTTGTACAGAATGTAAACATTCATGTGCAATTGTTTGTATTCTTGTATAACTTTCTTTTATATTTGCAATTATAATTTTGTCTGTAATTGCAATATACATTGAATTTTTGCTTTCTAAATTTTCTTGTATTTTTGTTGTAGTATTATTTAATTTTTTAAATACCATTTACAAATTTCAGTGTTTTCAGGAAATTTTTAGTTAATTCATCTAGTTTCTTATTAACTCCTATTTCTTTTTATTTCTTTAATGTTAAATTTAAAAATAAACTTTAACATTAATACCAATACTATAATAACTATTGCTAAGATTAAATATTCCATAAAAATCACTCCTGTTAAATTTATTTTTTAAATTTAACAATTCAAACTTTTTATTGTAGCAAATCTTTTACGCTTTCTCCTATTATTTTATTTACATCTGCAATTAATATATTAAACTTGTTTTCTGCATCAAAATATTTTTTTTCTTCTTGCTGTTCTATTAATTTAGCATACATTTGTTGCATTTTTTTTTTAGCATTTCTTCGTCATTTTTTCCAGTTTGCTTTACATGTATTTGAGTTTGATATCTTAATTTTTCAAACTCTTCTATTTCATTTTTAATTCTTGTTTTAAAGAAATTGCTTGTTTAGCCATTTTATAATTCACATATTCCTCTGATGATTTTATTTCACTGGCCAATCTATTTGCTGTATCATAAACGTTCATTTTTTCCTCCTATTCAATTGTAACATCAGCATTTTTAGGGCAAATGTTTACAAAAGTATTTCCGTCATTTACTTTTATTTCATTTCCTTCCAAATCTTCATATTTAGTTTTTTCATTTCTTGATTCTTTTATACATTTTATCTTTATAGCTTTACCATTTGTTATATAATAGCCATCAAATGTTCCTGTATTTTTTAATCCTTGTCTTCCTTTATTTTCTGAATCTGTTAGTTCATAATTATCACAAAATGTAATTATAATATTTTTTGTAGTTACCATATTACCTGTTGTCCAATCTTTTTGTTCTTTATTTCTTGCATATCTTTCATATACTTTTTGCTCACTATCATACTCATATTTTACAGTTTGAAGTTGTGAATGTGGTATTGTAACTTCATTTGCCTCTTCCATCTTCTAATAATATTTCATCTGTTACATAATTTATTACACTTCTACTTGTACTTGTTGTTCTATATCTTTTTGATTTAGCACTTTCCATTATTTTTTTGTGCTTGTTACAGCATTATGTGGTGCTGACTTATCTTTAACTCTCCAAAATGTTGTTCCATCTTCTGATATTCCATTTATATTGTTAATTTTATATTTAGAAATGTCACTTTGCGCTTGTGGGCTCCAACCAAAATGAACATATATTGCATCATTTTCCATAGCATAGTCTAAGAAATAATGTCTTGAGCTTCTAACTGGTCCAATTTTTTCTATATCTTTTCCTTTAAATAAAGCCATTAACCTTGTTTCTCCACCCTCTACTACTATTTCATAAACCATATATGCATCATTTAGTCCCGCTTGTGGCCATGCTAAGTTATGATTATCAATCATAACTGCAATTGGCCTATCTTTTCCGGAATAAATTTTAACCTTGTTTTCTTCTACAACTTGTCCTTGTTCTTGTGCTTCTTCATTAAAGCTTTCTACTCCCGCTTCTTTTTTATCATTAACTATTTTCCATGCCAAATATGCTCCTGACACAATAATTAAAATTATTAAAAAAGTAATTAAAACTCTTGTCCCACTTTTTTTATTTTTTCTCATACTTAACTCCTTTTTATATCAAGTATTTCTAATATTTTTTTTCTTCTTTGGGTCTCATTTCTAATTTATCTTTTTTCTTCTATATGGTCATACCCCATCAAATGATAAAAACTATGTACTACCATGTAGCTTAATTCTCTTTTAAAACTGTGTCCATTTAGTGTTATTTGAACTGTTAATTTTGAATTTTCTAAGTGTTCTTCTTTATAACATTCTTTTATAACATCTTTTATTATTTGTTCATATTCTGGATTTTCTTCTATATCTAAATATGTTATTTCATACATGTACAATGCTTCCCTTCAACTTTTATGTATTTTCCTTCAGATTTATAAGAATTCTTTATTTCTCTTATTGCTCCATAATCGACTAGTTTTCTTTTATAATATTTTTCAAGTTTTGAGTAATCTATTTTTTTTTCACCGCTAAGGCTTTTTAAATCTTTTTTATAAATAGTATTTCTTTTTGTTTAATGTATTTTTCAAAGTCTGTTTCTTTTAAATTACTAATTGTTTTATATTTTTCATAGAATTTTTATATTCTTCTCTTTTGTTTGCATTTTCCCAATATACTTTACTAGATAGCAATTTTATATTGTAATCTTCTATTAAGTTGATTAACATTGCATATGCTTTTTCTCTTTTTGCTGCCATTTTTGTATCTTGTACTAGTGATCTTGCGTCTTTTAATAATTTTTCATAACATTGTTCTGCAACAACTAGTGGTAAACTATGTGTAAATAGTCTTCTACTTATTCCTAATAATATTGTATTTTTTTCTATATTATCTTTTGTATCTAGTTTACCTACTGTGTATTTTTCATATTTTTCATAATCTTCTTTTATTTCTTCAAATTTTTCTTCTGTTTTATTTTTTAATTTTAATGCCAATATATTTTGTATATATTCTTCTAATGTGTAAAATATTTTTGTATATATCCATTCTTTTGTCGCATCATACACATTTGTAGAATCTGCAAGTTTTATAGAATAATTTTTTAGTATAGATTTATATATAGAATCCATTTTGTTTATATAAAATTTTTTATAACGTTCAATTAACTTTTTCTTTTTCCACCTGTTACAATTCCTTCATAGTCTAATTCTAGTAAATATTTTTGTTTTCTATATTTGTATTCCATATATTCACTTTCTTTTAAACTTGTTACTTCATAATATTTAGATAATGCATTTTTTTCAAACTCACTTGCTGTATTATTTTTTACTTTTTTATATATTGAATCCATTACATACTTATCTAATGATTCTAAATAAGCAGTATATGTTGTTTCATATTTTTTTCTAATTCTTCTTCATCATAATTTGATTTATCTTCTTTTGTGTAGTTTTCAAATGCTTTTAATAAGTTATTTCTTTTTATTGAAATTAACATTCCATTAATTCCTATTTTTGTTGGTATTAATATTTTTGTCAAAGTATTTGTTATTTTATTAAAAAAGTTTCTATCTGCTCCTGTTATTCTAAGGCTTCTTTCTTCCATTTGCATCATCCTTCCTAAAATACAATTTTTTCCTTAGTGCCTATATTTTCAAGTACTTCATATGTAACATAAACATCTATACTGTCCTCATTTTGATAGACATTTACATTTTTGTTTAAAATGTTTTGTTTATTTTCAATTTCTTTTTCTATACTTTCTTCCAATTCTTTTATTCCTTGCTCTTTTGCCTCTTCTACTTGATACGTCTTTTCTACATTTTTTTGCTCTTTATACGTTGTTTTTGTAATTGAAATTGGTAAATAAAAATCTGAAAATATTTTAAACTTTTTTTCTGCGTTTATTGTATCATAAATTTTAAATTTTGAAAGCTTTTTATTAAAATTTATTTCAAAATTATTTATTTTTATTCCATACTTATTTTCTTGCTCTCCTGTTTCTTCTTTTTTTTTTATTTGTTTAAAGTACACTTTTTGGTTTTTGGTATACCATACTTTTGCCTCTATTTTTCCTTTTGCATGTACATACCTAATTCCTGTGTATTTTCCTTCCATCCACCGATTAATTAAAGTTGTTCCAACATTTACAGTGTCTCCTACTTTTACATTTGCAGTTCCATTTTGAGCATTTATTTTTGTTATTACTCCAACTTTATTAGAAACTATATTACAATAATCTTCTTCATTTATAATTTCTGGTTTTTCATCTGCCTTTATTACTTTTACTATTGCGTTTGTTCCTTTTAGCTCTATTCCCATCCATGCTATGTCTGCTCTTTTTAATCGTATTTTATTTATTATTCCTTTTGTGTCTACTTTTGATTTTAATTCTCCAACCTTTAGTCCATTTTCTTCTAAATCCTGCTCTAAATTTTCTATATTTTTTCCATCTTCTTCTCTAATTTCTACGTTCCATATGAAGTTAGAACTAACTATAGTAAGTACTATAATTATACCTAAAAAAAATGCAAATATTTTTCTTTTTTTGTATCTATTCATAAAAAATGGTAAACCACACTTTTTACTTATTTTTACTTTACACCCTGTTTTTTTAGCAATTTTAGTTATTGTTTTAAAATCTTGAATTCTAACATTTAAATATAATTTAACATTTTTATCTTTTTTAAATTCCATATTGTAATTTTTTTACTATTACAAATATTAATAAATCTTTCCAAATAATAGCCCTCTACTGCTATTTTACATATCCTAAAATATAACTTAAAATTACTTTTATTAGCATTTTACACTCCTTTATTCTACTAATCTTTCGATTTCTATACTTTCAATTTTCCCAGTAACTTTTATGTCATCATTTGTCATTGTTTCTAAATTTAAATTGTATCCGTTTATATTAACAACCCCTATATATGTTCTAATTCTCACAAAAAATTCTTCATATTCTAAAATTCCTTTAAAATTTTCTATTACCATTTCTTCAAAACCAGTTACACTAAGCTTTGGAATATTAGAATATACTTCTTTTGAATTTCTAACATTTTATCCATTCTGTTTTTTCTTTGTTTTTTCATATTTTTAAAACCTTTTTTTTACTTAAATTCATCCAAACTTTTAAATTCATAGCCCATTTGTTTTATTTGTTTAATTATGCTATCTAATATATTTGTATTTGTTTTAGAGTTTCCATGTAATAACATAATTTCTCCATTATGAACATTGTTTAAAATTTTTTGTTTAGATTTTCTTCATCAGGTTGTGATTTTTCGTTCCAGTCTTCATATGCAAAAGACCACATTACTGTTGTATACCCCAATGAATTAGTTACTGCTAATGTTTTTTGACTATACTCTCCCATTGGTGGTCTTAAATATTTCATTTCATATTCAAATTTAGAATATATTGCTTTATGCAAATCCATAACTTCACTATTTATTTGCTCTTGGGTTAAACTTGGCATGCTTTTATGATTAACAGTATGATTTCCCACAATGTGTCCTTCGTCTATCATTTGTTTAACTAAATCGCTTTGTGTATTTAAGTAATGTGCTGTTATAAAAAAAAGTAGCTTTTACATTATTTTGTTTTAACACATCTAAAATTTTAGGTGTATATCCTGCTTCATACCCCTCATCAAATGTTAAATAAATATTTTTCTTTTCATTGCTTCCAAGACATATTCCTTTATTTTCCTCTAATAAAGTTTGGTTTGTTTTTCCCAAATCTGGTTGCTCATGATTATCATTTCTTTTTATTCCCCATCCAATTTTTTTTTGCTTGACATTTCAGAATTTGTTGCTACAGTATTTATATTTACAACACTTAATGAAAAAATAAGTATAACTATTACTGATAATCCAGCAATTCTTATTTTTGTTTTTATATTTTTCATTTTTACCTCCAACTTTTTTAATTTATAATACATTTATATGTTAAATTAATTTTAATATGTGTTAAATATCTTGTAACACTTATTTTCTATATTTAATTGAAAAATTATGTTAAGTATGGTATTATGTTGTTGTGGAGGAAAGTTATGTAAACTAGAAACGAATTATTATATAAACTAGAAACATCAATAAATAAGTTAAGAAAATTCTGCTGCCCAGATTTTGATGAAATTAATTCTAGAGAATATTATAAAGAAATAATTGAAAAAATGTGTCCAGAAACTCATAATTCATATTCTTATATATTTGGTGATTTTGATAAATTACAATCAATAAATCAAAATTATGGTTTTAATATGGGAAACAAAGCTTTATCAAACGCAATGGATATTATAAAATCTGCATTGCCTGATGATGCAATTATCTCACGTTTAGGAGGAGATGAATTTTCTATAATACTCCCAAATAAAGATGACAAAGAAAGCAAATTTTATATACAACAAATACATAATGCGTTGCAAAAAAATGCTAATTCCATATATGGCCTAACAATTACTCTTGCAAGTGCAAGTTCAAATTTAGGTTCAATTCATGAGTTATATAATATTGCCGAAAAAGATGTTTCAAAGCAAAAAAATAGAGCATTAAATTCAAATATAAATAATGAAAACTTTCTACCATTTAATATAAAAAAAGAAAAAATGTCAGATTCTGAACTATCATCTTGGGAACACTTAAACACTTCAATAGATTCTGCAACATACAACTTCTTAAAAAATATTCGTGCTTCTGAATCTTTTGATTTTAAGCCTTCTGAACTAAGAAACACTGCAACTGCTATGCTTAATGCGCTTAATGATTTAATAAATAAAAATATAGATAATCCAAATTTAGATGTTGGTAATAATTATGAAAATGAAAATTTAAGTGAATGTAGCAAACAAATTGTGACAAATCCTAAGGTTGCACTTCTTATTCATAAATTAGTTAAAGATGAAAATGTTAATATAGATTCTTTAAGTGATGAAGCATTACAAGATTTACTTATTACTATGAGAACACTATTAAACGAATTAATAAGAGATGCAAGTTCTAACTTACTTTCCGAACCATATTTTAGATTATATTTAGCAGATAAAATTTCTGTATTAAATAAACCTATTCAAGGAGTATATTTTACATCTTCTGGTATAAAATTATCAAATACTGCATATAGTCATAAACACACAGACCAAAGGTTAAAACTGACATCTAAAAATCTTATAAATGCTTAACTTTTTAGCATTAATACCTCAAGAAAATGCAATAACTAAGGAAGAATTAGATAATATTTTAAATGAAGTAAATAGTTTTGTAGATATAAATAATCCATGCAGTCCATTTCTTATGGCTGGTGCATCTCTTGACAATATGAAAAAAATTAGTACAAAAAAGCTTTTATCAGAAGTTGAAAAACTGAAAAAAGAAGCTAACCTAAAAAAAGATCCTTTGAAAAAAAAGCTTTTTTACAGCTCTGATTTTGAAATATGTTTCAAAAGTCTTTTGATTCATGCATAACAGAATATTTAGATAATATTCCAGATGCTCAAAATATAAAAAATAAAACACTATTTATTAATACCTTATTTAATAGTTTATTAAATCATTGTGTATATCATAATGAAAATTTTAAATCAAATGAAAAAAATAATAAAAATGAGATGGAATTATAAAAAAGAAATTTAATTAATTTTAAATTTTTTTTTTTTACATTTATTGGAACTTTCATTTTTTATATTATAGATAGCCCTAAGTGATACCTACTCTTCTTTTTCTTTGTCGAAGTAATACTTATAGTACTATTTATTGTAAAATTTTGTCAAAATTTTGCTTGACATTGCTTATTTTGAATTATATTATTATAGTGGCTGGAAAAATTAGGAAATAGTTTATGTTAATGCATTTATGTATTAAAGAAAGGATTAATTTATGTTAAATTTTGCAATTTGTGATGACAACTTAAACATTTTAGATAAAATGTCTAAAATGCTAGAATCTATATTTACTAAAAAATGAATTAGATGCTAAAGTTGCTTTGGCTTCTAATAATGTTGACAAAGTTTTAGATTATATTTATTGTAATAAAACTGATGTATTGTTTTTAGATATAAATTTAAGATCAAGTAAAACTGGTCTAGAGATTGCCGAGGCAGTAAGACAAAAAAATAAAAATATTTATATTATTTTTACTACTGCACATTTAGAATATGCAATGGTTGCTTATAAATTTAAAACTTTTGACTACTTGGCAAAACCAATTACTTATGAAAGATTAGAAGAAACTATAATGAGATTATATGATGATATTTATAGTAAACCTAAAAAATATTTAAAAATAGATAATAAAAATACTATTGTTGATCAATCTGAAATTAAATTTATTAAAAGAGATGGTATGAAACTTATTTTTCATACTACAAATAAAGATTATGAAATTTATAGTTCTTTTAATAAAATTCAAGATTCATTACCTGAAAATTTTGTTAGATGTCATAAGTCTTTTATTGCTAATATTGATAACATTAGTAATATTGAACCTGTGGAAAATAAAATTTTCTTTGATAATGATTTTATTGTGATATTGGACCAAAGTATAAAAAAAAGATTTATTGGAGGCGGTGAACAAATATGGAGATTTTTAATAATATATGGACGGCACTTAGCACGCCGAATGAAGGGTTAGTAAATATTTTATTGATTATATGTTCAATATTTGAAAGTATAATTATAATGTACTTATTTATATATATACTAAATATTAAAGCCAATAAAAAGCAAAAAATTTTATATGTTACACTTTCAGTTATAGAAGGAACACTAACAAACAATCTTCTTCCTTCTCAATTAATAATATTGTAAATTTTATAATTTTATTTATTATTATATACTTTGTTTTTAAACAAAACATTTTAAAAACA
>VOFB01000799.1_pt1 | contig 30001 bp, 31 predicted proteins | sample 5384141 | NCBI WGS metagenome assembly VOFB01 (sample SAMN12384721, study PRJNA508395) | human gut metagenome | isolation source: healthy gut A | host: Homo sapiens | reverse complement strand
TAAAATCTATTTAAATACATAACAAAATCAAACCTTCAATAATAGCAATTGCAGTAGAAAAATATGCATATTTTTTTATTTTTATTTTTCTTCCATTCTGTTTTTTCTTAAAAACACTATTTTTATCATTTGACTCTATTTTAGAAATATAATTGCTAACAATCATTTCCGCTTCTTTTAACATATAATCACTTTCTTTTTTTGAAGAATCTTTAGATAAATTTTTCTTACTTCCATCAACTCTTTCTAAATTTTTTATCTTCTTGTTAGCTTTTAACACAACAAAAGCCTCTTCAACTATATTAGATGGCAAGTTTTTTAAAAATTTATGTACTAAATATAGTTTTTCCAATAATTCCAAGGTTATACAAAAAATAGACATTGGGACGGGGATTTTGTCTTAAGGTTTTCGGGACTTTTCTAAAATTAAACCAAATAACTATAAAAGTAAATTATATTAAAATCAAATTTTAGAATTGAAAATAATTGAATTAGAAATTTTATTTTAATATAATCTACTTTTTATATATTTTTTTACTTAAACTAGAGCAGTCCCAAAAACCTTAAGACAAAATCCCCGTCCCAATGTCTATTTTGATGGAGTTAATATAATTCTGATATTTTCTTTATATTTATATTTACTATATATTTGTTCTGAAAAACATGCTAAATTATTAGGTATAAAAATAGTAGTATACTCATCTTTTTCTAATTCTTCAATTTTTTTATCTATAAGCTCTGGAGAATCTATTTCAAAAACATCCATTCCTAGTCCTTTTGCCATTTTATAGGATTTACTATCATTTTTATATTTTATAAAAGACACTTTCATTTTTTATTATCACCTATAAATATTATTTAAAAATTTGCAAAAATTTATTCATAAAAATAATTAATTATTCCATTATAAATTCCCCATGCCAACCTATTTTGGTAGTCATCTTCTAACAATTTTTTTTTCTTCTTCTGGGTTTGATAAAAACCACATTCCACTATTGTAGTTGGTATTTCCACATGTTTTACTATATATACATTATCAATTGTTTTTGCGACTCTTTTATTTTCTTTTTTCTATGCTTTCATTTAAACTTACTTGTATTGATTCTGATAATTTTTTTCCTTGTTCATTTCCACTTTTATAAAATGTTTGCCAGCCATCATACTGACTTTGTGGTATTTTGTTTAAATGTATTGATACAAATATGTCTGCTGAACTTTCATTTCCTATGTTTACTCTATTGTGAATATCTGATATCTTTTTTTGTTTTAATGTGTTTGCTATCTATATCATAAATTGCATTTTCATCAGAACGAGTAAGAATTACTGTGCATCCACTTTGTTCTAACAAATTTTGAACCTTTAACGTAATTTTTAAATTTGTTTGTGCTTCTGTTGTTCCATTTGAACTTTGTGCTCCCTCATCTGGTGGGTACTTTTTACTGCATTTTGATATTTAATTAAAAATCTAATTTAGATTAGATCGCTTTAGTTTAAAAATTAAATTCTATCTCAACTTTTTTATCTTCATATACTTCAATTCTGTTTATTAATTGTCTTAAAATTTCATTTGTAAATTCTTTTCCCTGTTTAAAATCTATTATAATTTTTTCCAAGTTTTCTTTTGATAGTTTTGTTTTATTCTTTTCTTGCAATTCCTCCAAAACTTTTTCAGTTTCTTTTTTTATTTACTTTTTAATTCATCGTACTGCAATTTAAAATTTTCTATTGATATTTTTTCATCTACTCTTTTGCTATATAATTTTTTTTTCATTTCATTTTCTATTTTTATCTTGCTATTTTTTAGCAATTTGATTTCTTTATAATTACTATCATTTTCTTTTGTATTCATCAGTAATTTTATTTGTAGCTATGTCAATATTTATCATATTTAATTTTTGTTTTACAATATTTATTACCATTTCATTTAAGGTGTTTTCCATAATTGTATGTCCTTTGTTACATATATCAGGAAATTTATAAATCATTCTGCATTTATAATACCAACATTTCTGTGGTTCTTCCAAAATCTTATTTCTTATTTTGCTTCTTGTTCTATACTTATATTGCATTCTTGATTTGCAATGTCCACAATATACTAATCCTTTTAATAGATATTCATATTCGTTTTGGGGCTTATTAAATTTTTCTTCTAACATCTGTTGCACATTGTCAAATTTTTCTTGCGATATTAATGCTTCGTGTGTATTTTCTTTAAAAATCCATTCTTTTTTTGGTGTTTTATATTTTTTCTTGGTTCTATAGTCTGTATACATTTTATTTATTATCATCTTCCCTGTATAAAATGGATCTTTTAGAATTCTACTTATGCTATCATTTCTCCACTCATTAATTGTTACATTTTGCCCTTTATATTTTTTAGGAGTATCTATTTTCAGCTTAGTTAAATGTTTTGCAATCTCTCCTTGAGAACAGCCTTGCAAATACATTTCATATATCAATTTTACATTATCAGAAACTGTTTCATCTATGACTACTTTGTACTTATCTTCATCATCTTTTTTATATCCATATGGTACATTTTTTTCAACATATTTACCTTGTTTCTTCATATCAGTTTTTACAGATTTTATCTTTTTAGAAATATCTGCTACATAACTTTGATTCATTATTCCTCTTAACATTATAGTATCATCAATTTCATATCTTTCGCCACTATCTATAAATTCTGTTACTGATATTAATCTTACATCATTGTCTGGAAAAAATATTTCAGTATAATATCCTGTTTTATTTTTATCTCTAGTTAATCTTGACAAATCTTTAACAATAACCATATTAATCTGTTTTTTTATTATATCAATTATCATTCTATTAAGTGCTGGTCTTGAATCTAATACTCCAGACCATCCATTATCAACATATTCTTTAACAACTGTAAAATCATGTGCTTTAGCATAATTTATTGTTATATCTCTTTGTGCTTCAATACTATTATTAGTATTTGTATCTTCTTTTGATAACCTCAAATAAATACCTGCTTTATATTCTTTCATATTACACCTTACCCAAAACATCATATTTATAATTGATATATACATTATTTTCTTTTATCAATCTCAATATTATAAATTATTTCTGATAATTTTTCTCTATCCCATTCCTTTATGTTAGATAATTCTTTGACAACTGATAATAATTTATCTTTTGATATTGTCTCTACACTTTTTTTTTTTTAATAAGGTTACCTATCTGACTTTTTAGATTTACTCTTTTTTCTCCTTCTGCTTTATAAAATCTTTTATAGTCATCTACTTCTATTATTCCGATTTTGTAATCTTCATATAAAGATGTTATTGTTTTTTCCGTTTTTTCTAATTGTTTCTGTAAAATCTGTATATTGTCATCATATAGTTTTGTACCTGTATGGTTATATTGGTTTGTTATAATTTCTTCTAGCTTTTCATTATTAATAGTATTGTTCAACTTTTCTTCTACATTAGATATAACAATTTTATTTACAATTTCTTCATTTATAGCTTTATACTTTCTATCACACTCAGTTTTATTACTTTTCTTTACTGCATTTCCACAAACAATTTTAACACCAGTTATATCTCTATCTTTATTTCTAATCACTTTTATAGCCATTTTTGAGCCACATTCTTTACATATTACTAAACCATTTAACATCCACGAATACTTTTTATGTTTTGTTTTCTTTCGTAAGTCTAATTTTGTTTGAATTCTTTCAAATTGTTCTTTTTGTTATTATAGGTTCATGTGTATTTTCTAAATCTGCCAATTCTCTCTTGGAACTTTTTACTTTTTTTGATTTATAACTTAAATTTATTTTCTTGCCATATTCTGTATGTCCTATATATACCTTATTTCTCAATATTCTTTTTATTGTGTCACTTCCCCAGTTATAATCTCCATTCTTTGCCCCTCCAAAATCATAGTAATCAGGACAATATATTTTTTCTTGTTTCAACTTTTCTGCTATATCTTTTAGTGAATTTTCACTATCAAACATATTGAAAATTTTTTGTACTACTTTTGATTGTTCTACATTAATTACTAATTTGTTTTTATTTTCCTGCGCTTTTGAATATCCATAAGGTGCTTTTGCTCCTAGATATAATCCTTTTTCTTTTCTAGCCCAAACTCCACTTCTTACTTTTCTTGCAATGTCTTTACTGTACCAATCATTAATTAGAGTTTTAAATTGTATCATATCATTATTAGAATTTTTTAAGTATGTATCTACATTATCCAAAATTGAAATATATCTGATGTTTCTTTCTAAAAATATATTTCTATGTAATAATTTGCTTCAAAACTATTTCTTGATAATCTTGATAAATCTTTTGTAATTACTGCATTTATTACTCCATTTTCTATGTCCCTTAGCATTTTTTGAAATGAAGGTCTGTCTGTATTTAGTCCTGTATATCCATCATCTATGTATAAATCAAATAATTCAAAATTCTCTCCAAGTTCTTTTATCCTTGTCTCTATAATGCTTCTTTGACTTCCTATACTATCACTTTCTTCCTTATCACCATCTTCCTTTGATAATCTCAAATATCCTGCAACATAATATTTTGTATTTTCCATAATAGTTACTCTCTCCTTTTCTTCAAAAGCAACTATTCCTTTATCTAACACGGATTATACAAAATATTTTACACAATATCCAGCATTTTTAGGATAAATTGCTATTTTTAATTATTATTTATTTTTTGAAGAGCATACCTACTCAGTACTTCATATATTTTCTCTATATTATTGTCTTTTTACATCTTGCGATTACGGTGTATTCTTGATTATCTATGGTATATGTTGTTTTTTTTTCTTCTATGTACTCGTCCATATAATCTCACTTCCTCTTACACCATATTACTAATCATTCAATTTTATTACCATTAGTTATAAGTGAATTTTCATTCACATAAGAGATTTGCCCTCTTTCCCTATTTTTAGAACTACCCCTTTACATCACGTTAGCCAGATAGAAGTTTCATTATATGTCTTATAACTAATTATGATGCAAAAAATAATTGTATTATTATCAATCTTTTTGCATATTTTTCAATGTTCTTTTGACTTTTACCATATTTTGTAATACAATATCATCAAACAATTTACAATAAGAGTATAATTGTTTGATTTATAAAATAACACTATACAATAGCAAAAAATTTTTTATTTATTTGTGGTTGTTTGATAGGAAGTGAACTAATGTATTTTTATATTGCATTTGATAAATCTACTAATACTGAATATTTATTGTACAAAGATATGATTCATAAAGGTAATATCTATTATTCTGAGCCTATGTCTAAATGTTTAATTGTCCCAATAGGAACTTTTCTTTTGAATTTTTTAAATACTGATTTTGAAGGTACTGGAATTGGTCATTTTATTAGAAAATATTGCTATGAATCTATTTATTTTCAAAAATATCCTGAAAGAAAAAAAAAAGATGGTTTGAATTTTGTACACTTAGAATTAAATGAACATGATTATTTACTTAATTTATTTCAATTTATGAGGTCTGAAAAAGATGAATTCATATATATGCAAAATCTCTTTTTTAAAACATTTAAATTTGTCTTATGATCTGACTATTGTTGATAATGATGACGTTGATACTGCTAATACAGAACCTATTAATCCTGAACATTTAAAATTAGAAAAAAATGTGGGATGATTATTTTGGACAAAAAGCTACAATAGCATTTGAAAAATTAGACAAATTGAAGAAAAGTAATCCTAAATTATATGCTGAATATGAAGAACAATATTATAAGAATTTAAAAAGAATAATAATTTAAACTATAGTAATCTTTCAGAAATTAATGGACTAATCAATGATTTATCATTGGACTTTACTTTTGGTGCATATTATTTATCTGGAATTGATTTATCTATACACAATATACCATATTGTTTTTATAGTTCTGATGTTGAAAGTATTTTAGCTATTGAACTTAAAGAATTTATTTCTGATAAACATCATACTATCAAAAAATGCAAAAATTGTGGTAAATATTTCATTCCAGAAAATTTGAGAGATATTAAATATTGTAATAATATTTTTAAAGATAATAAGACTTGTAAACAATTAGGCAAAGAGATAACATATAAAAATTCATTAAAAAATGATAATTTGCTTGATATGTACAGAAAAAGATATCTCTCTTTGGCTAGCTCTGTTTCTCATTATGGCACTGAAAAGGCTATTGAAAGGTTTGAGAATTATAAAAAATATGGGGCTATTATGAAGAAGAAATATTTGAGTAAGGAAATTAACAAAAAAGATTTTGAAGAATGGATAAATAGTACAACATGCTAAAATTTTGCTATTTGATTGACATTTTATGTTAATTGATGTATAATTTGTATATAGTGCAAAAGCACGATAATAAACTTTAGGAGGTAAACATTATGAAAGAAAAACGGACAATTTTAACACCATCAATTGATTGTTATCAGAATCCGTTTCTACCCAAAGGATTCACTTATGTAACAGGAGAATGGAATACTGGTTTCGTCATTTCAGATGAATTTGGTAACAAATTTACTTGGGTTCCTGTAGGCTGGTTAGAAAATAATGGTACTTTAGATGGTATTTCATTTGATTCTAAATTTGGTTTAAGGAACTGGTACAACTATGACTTTTCTCAGAATGGTTGGCACGAAACTGTTCCAAAGAACATTCTTGAAAGCATCAATGAATGGGGTGGATTTTACTTTGCTTGCTATACTGCTTCCATCGAAAAAGGAAATGTAGTATTTAAGAAAGGAAATCTTCCATTAATTGAAATGACCTACAATGAGGCTGTAGAGTATGAGTCATCATTTCGGACAAATACCGAAGATGTCAATCATTGTCTTATGCTTGGCTCTGCTTATGATTCATTATGTCAGTGGATTATTCAGAGTGGAACTAAAACTAGAAATGAAATCTTGGACGATTCAACATATTTAGGTAACTATGCTAACAATGAAAAATATCATTCTAAAGTAGAATCAGTTGAATTACTTCCAGCAGGGCTTAATGAAGATTGGTGCATTAACAACATTTATGACTTAGCAGGTAATGTAGTAGAATTTACTCAAGAACAGCATAGTAACGACCGTATTGTTCTTAGAAGTGGGAACTACCGTGTTGTAGGAAGATATTATCCTATTGCTGATCGTTACTTTAGAGAACCACCTACCAGAAAAGTCAATCTTGCAAGTTTTCGTTCTATGTTATTTCATAAGTAATCGAAAAGAAGGTAAATTGCTAATCAAATAGCAATTTACCTTCTTTTATTAAATCATTTATGCTTTCTATATATTTAACATTTTCATTATCCCACTTTTTCTTTCCAGTATTAACACCACAAAAATTTATATGTGCATTTTTACTAGCTTGATAATCATTTTCAGAATCACCAATTAAAATAACTTCTTCTTTTTTTACATTATATTTTTTTATAATATTCAAAATAGCCTTTTCATTTGGTTTTTCTGCATCTACATATATAAAATCAAATAAATCTATATACTTATTTAATTTTCTTTCAGTCTTTTCTTTAGTCGAATTTGTTACTATTCCTATGATTATATTAAATTTCTTTATATCTTCTATAATTTGTTTAATATCACCAATATACTCATATTCCAATTTTATATTATTATACTCATTAATAAATTCAGATATATCTTTAGCATTATACCAATACCTGATGCATTCTTCAAATTTATGCTTTCCATATAAATTAATAAAATCTGTTTTTTTTAAACTCATATTATAAACTTTCTTTCCTGCCAAACTTGTCTTTTTATATGCTGTATCAATAGTATAAATTAGAGTATCATCTACATCAAATATAATAATTTTAATATTTTCATTCATTATTAATACCTTTCACTTTATTATTTTAAGCATATCTTCTCTAATTATTTTTAATTCTTCATTTGCTATTTTATAGCATATTTTTTCTATTTCTTTTATAGTTTTTCCATCTTTCAATCTCAAATTATTATAAGTATTTTTTATAAAAAATCTATCTTTTACAGGATTAATATTTTCGATATCTTTTATTCTGATATTATGTAAAGGAATCTTTTCTGTAAAAATTATCTTTTTATTATTCCTATATCTTTTATTTTGCAATAATCCATAGTTTTACCATTTTTATCACAAATTTTATAATGATGTGATATTCCTTTATTTTTTATAATGTCTTCTTGCTCTTTTGAAATTTTAGCCATTAAAATAATTAAATTTTTATCGAGTTCATCCAATCTTTTATTATCTTTTAATACAGTTGTCCATCCATCAATTCCTATTCCGTGATAAGTAAGGACTGCTAATGTATTGTAAATTTCATCATTATTAAGATTTTCCAAATCACAAATAAATACTGCTTTTGTCTCTCTCGCAATCCCTTTTAATTTAATTTCATTAAGATATTTTTCTTGGCAACAATGCAATGCTACATATCTGTCGGAATACATAATCTTTTCTCCTTATTATCTACACGGTTTTTTAATTGTAAAAATTCTTCATATGTTGTTCCATATATACCAAATACGCATCTTGGTTTACCATGAAAATCAGAGCCACCCGTTGTTAATAAATCAAATTCTCTTGCCAAATTCAACAATTTTATTTGTGAATCTTTATTATTTAATCTATGTCCTACTTCTATTCCATCTAGTCCAGCACTTTTTAAATCTATAATTGCATTAAATAAGTCTTCCATGCTTAATTCTTTGCCATCTTCATTAAAATTTCTAATCCATGCAGGATGAGCCAAAATCGTTACATATCCAAGTTTGTTACACTCTTCTATTACATTTTTTATATCCAGCCAATTATTATTTTTATATCTATCTTTTCTTGGTAATGAAACTACATACTTTTCTTTTGATTCTTCTAAAGAGATATTTAATATATTTGCCACTTCTTCTGCAAGAGGAGTTCTAGTAAATTGTTTTTTAGGTAAAGTCTTTTGTAAATTTGTATCATTTATTGAATATATTTTGTCAAAGCTCCTTATGTCTGACAGTTCTGCAACTGTACTTTTTAATTCTTTATATTTATTAAATATATATTCATTCACATTCTTATTTGCTAGACTAATAAAGTCAAGAAATTCTCTTTTAAAATTATTAGCATATATTAATAAGTGCATTTTTATTTTAGGCGCATTATTCTCTACATATACACAACTAACCGCTGTTCCTTGAAAAGGAATCTCAACAGAATTTTTATTAGCAAATTGCTTAATTTCATTAAAGTTATTAGTTAAACAATTGTGATCTGTAATAACTAATCTATCTATTCCTTTTTCTCTTGCTTTTAAGATTAATTCTGAAGGTGCTATCCATCCATCTGAAATATTAGTATGAGTATGAGTATCACAATATATATTATTTTTTTCTAATTCTATGTTTTCACATCTATCTTTTATATATGCTCTCGCAGAAGATGCTGGATATAACTTTTCACATCTATCTAATTTTGTTTGTATTTCTAATAATCTTTTTACAAGTTCGTATTTATCCTCTTTAAATAAAAATGAAGTTGAGTCTATCCAACTTGTATATGTACAATTATTGGGCATATATATAATTCTTCTAATTTTTTTGTCTGGGTCTATTTCCTCTAACGATCTATCCACATCTACTTTTATTTCTCCATTTTCAAGCATATATAAATGTGAATCAGATTTCTTCTGAAAATATTTCACTTCATATCCTTTTTTCTTTAAAAATTCTACATATTTCAATACATCTATCGTAACATCTCTATTATTTTTCGAGAAATTATTGTCTAATTCATAACATCTAGGTATTCCACTTGACAATCTAAAAATAAACCTTTTTACTCCTAAATCAATTCCATTTTGTAAATACTTATTAAATTCCTCTAAATCTTTACTTCCATCATTATCTAGGTAACATGAGAATCTTACATCTATGCCTGCATCTATTATATTTTTCACTAGTTCATAGCTCAAACCTGAATAATTCATAATTTTTGCATTAATGCTAGGAATTATGTGTGCCACACTTATTGAAATATCTGTTATTCCAACATCTTTTAAATGTTCATAAAGTTTTTTGGCCTTTCCATTATATTTTACAACTTTTCCTAAATTCAGTCCATTAGTATGTAATCTTCTAATATTAGGTATTACTTTTGAAACTTTTTCTACCAGTTTTAAAAGTTCAATTGGAAATAAAGTAGGTTCTCCTCCAGAAAAAGAAGCTATTTTTATTTCAGCATCTCTACAAAATTGCAATAATTTTTCTAAATTCGGATTATTTAAATCAACAAATCCCCCAGAATCTGGAGTAAAAGTTATTCCATTATAGCAAAAATTACATCTTGCATTGCATATAGCAGTACAGGTTATAGTTAATACGGCTTTTTACTAACAATATAATATAAACCATTACTTTTTATAATTTTAACATTTTTATAAAATACATTATCAATTGTTATTCCTTCCTCTCCAATATACATTGGCAATTTATCATCTGGAATATCAATATTATCTAAACTTTTTATATTAACATCTTTCATTTCATTCTCTCCAATTTACAATTCTACTTCTCCATTTACTAATTTATTTTCTCTATTGTTTTCAGGTTCAAACTCGTAATCTACAAAATTTAGTTTTTCTATCGTTTCTCCTAAAATTTCATTAGCAATTTTATAGGAAATTTCACTATTTGAAATTTGACCTTTTAAATGTGCATCTATCCCAAATAAAACTTTTATATTATATTCTGATAATATTTTCCAAAACAGTGTATTAGGGTATCTTATTCTCGACTTTGCCAATTCAACTTGTTCTCTTTCAGTACCTCCTCCCAATTCATTCTCTGCTTTTACATACTCTCTGTATATTTCATTTAGATTTATCTCCATTGGAACTTGATATTTTTGTGCCAATTCGCATATTTGTCTTGTAATAAATTCTTCTTTTTCTCCAAACTCTCGTCTATATTTTAAAAACAAATCAGGATGTGCAATTATATCAGGAAGTCCTTTCTCCAATGCTTTACCTATTAAAGATACATATTGTATCATTTCTTTATCAGTCATCTCTTGTTTTGAGCTAAAATACTTAATTTTTCCTTGATTGTCAAACACAAAATGTTGACCTAATACCATTTTATCAACCATACTTTTTATTTTCAAAATATGAGGTATTTCTTCTGGCATATATTCAAACTCAAATCCTGTCTCTATATTTATTATTCCTTTGTATTTATCTTTTAGTTTTACTATCGATTGTAAATATTCATCAATTTCATCATATGACATTCTTACATTTGTTTTTGTATCTTTAGTTTTCATAAAAGGCATATGATCTGTAAAAGCAAAAAACTTTATTCCTCTTTCAAATGCCTCTTTTACATACTCCTCATCTTCATAATCCTTTTCAGCATGTCCACATCTTTCTGTATGTGTATGATAATTAAAATTTTGAATATATTCCATATCTTTCTATACTAATTTTTAAGTATACTTCCATCTCCTTTTATTTTTATAATTTAAATTTTTCTTTTATTGTCTTTGCTACAATATCAGCTGAAATATTTGTATTATCAATTTTTATGTAATTTTTTTCTTGTATCTCATTTTCTCTAGAATTAAATCTATATTTCTCTACTGATTTTAGTAAATCCTTTTCACTCCATTCTAAATTTCTTTTTGATGCTTTATTTTCTAATCTATTTTCGGTCTTGTTTCTCTTTAATCTTTCTTCTAAACTTGATTCTAATTCTACTATATAGATTTCAGCATTATTCTTTTTAAAAATATTTATAAATCTATACATCATATTCCAATCTTCTTTAGAATCAAAATCCCAAGTTGTAGTAAATATTATTCCATCTTCATTACTTTTGGCAAACTCTTCAAATATTTGTACTCTAAATTCTTCATTTAATTTTCTAAATGAATCTCTACTGTAATCAAAAATTTTCGTTAATAATTCTATTGTCATATGATTATGTAATAATTTTAGATTAGTAATTTTTACTAATTCTTGACCAACCGTCATTTTTCCAACTGCTTGAGGACCTGTAATTAATACAAATTTCATTTTTTCTTCACCTCTCCTTTTATCTTTCTAAATAATATTCTTCACTTTCAAAGTTTCTCTTGCCATCTAAACTTGTAAATTTACCTTTCCCTTTATATTCAAACCCTACTTTTCGAATTACACTTCCAGAAGCTCGATTTTCTTTAGCATATCTACATAAAAATTTCCTTATTCCTACTTCTTTTATTAAGAACTCTGTTACGGCTTTTAAAGATTCTGTCGCATACCCTTTTCTCCAATATTCCTTTCCCAATGCATATCCTATTTCATAGCATTCATCATCATGTTCAGTTTTATTGGCAGAAATAGAACCTATCAAACTCCCACTTTTTTTTAGTTCAATTCCCCAATTATATACATCAAGCTTTTCATATTTTGAAATACATTTTTGCAACCATTCTTCTGTTTCCTTTATATCTTTTTGGTAGTTCCACACCATATATTTTGCAACCTCTGGATCACTTATCCAATTTTCAAATATTTCTTTAGCATCATTTTCATGAAATCTTCTTAATACCAATCTTTTTGTTTTTATTTCTTCAGTCCCTATATGATTAATTTCCATCTTTATTAACCTCCACAAATTTACAAATCTTTTCAATAGTGTCAAAATTGTGTATGTTCATTTTTGCTAAGTCTATTTCAACTCCAAATTCTCTTTCAATAGTAACAACTAATCTTATAAACATTAATGAATCAAATTCATCTTTTATGCAGAAATCATCCCTATATTTCTTTTTTTCCTATTTCATTTACAATATTCCTTACTCTAATATTTATATTTTTATCTATTTTTTTATTAATCTGTACTATATCTTTATTTTCACAAAAGTTATAGCAATAACAATTCCTATCATCTAATATAAATCCATTTAAAACAAATAATGCTTTTAATTTTTCATTTTTAAATTATAAATATATTTAGCTACAATATTTTTTTTCTTTTTCTTTGCAATTTTTTTTATATATTCAATAACATTTTTTCCTATATTTCTTCCTTCAACTTTACATGATATTGCAAAATATTTTATTTCAATTGTGTCCTCACTTTCCTTTATAATCGCAGTTCCGACTATTCCATAATCTGCAAATATATCTGTCATTTTTATAGAAAAGATGGTATATTCTTCATTTTTGCTTATTTTATTTAATTCTTCAACTTTTAATATTTTATTATTTAAATTCATTTGATTTGTTCTTGATAATAGTTCATTTATTCTATAAAATTCTTCTTTTTTTTTAGCTATATCTATACTTATTTTTATATTACAATATTTTAAGAATTCTTCTTTTGACATTTGTTCTTCTGTCTTTTTTCTTTCTTCAAGTATTTTATATATTTTATTTCTATTTTTTGCTTCATCCGTTAATACACTATCATCATTTAAATATTGCTTTAATAAATCAATATCTTTAACATTTAAGACTTGTAATGTAGGTATATAATACAATGCTTCTGACAATTCTATATCTGAATCATCTATAAATAGCATATGCTCTACAGATATATTTAATTTATTGGCTAAATCTTTGATAGCTTTGTATTTATCATCCCATGAAATATAGCATTTGTAAAAGTATTTTTCTATTCCCAGTTCCACAATTTTGTTATAAGCTTGTTCATAATTATTTTTGCTAGCAATTGCTAGTACTACTCCTTTTCCAAAGGCACTTTTAATATATTCACTTATATTTTCATTTAATTTTACATCGTCATTTGCATCTAATGTTCCATTCCAAATTGTATTATCTAAATCGAAAACAATACATTTTACCATTTTATTTCCTCAATTTCTTTTTTTATTCTTATTTCCTTTTTTAAAATATTCTCTGTTATTCCGTTTATTTGATCTAATTTAATTTCTTTATTTAAGAAATATGATTGTACTAAAATACTTCTTAATTTTGTCCAATCCATCGACATTAAAAATATACACTCACCTATTTCTCTAATTTTTATATTATTTAATTGCTCACTTAAATAATATAAATAATAAGCAAATCTTTGTCTATTCATTATAATATTTCGTAATCCTTTATCAATAGGAGCTTTAAAAACCATTTCAAAATCTAATCCTAAATACTCTTTTTGCAAATCTATTTTTATTACTTTTTTTTAAAAAATGTTTTCATTTCAATAACAGATTTTTCATCTAGTATCTGTGTTTTTAATTTACTATAATTAAATTCCTTCTCTTTTATATTTGAAATGTCTAAAACTACCATCCTAGTAATTGCATTTAATAAAACTTTATATTCTATTTCTTTATTATATAAATTGTACCAAACATCAATAATCTGGGCTTTTTCTCCTTTTTTTTTGTTATAACACATGAATGTGTGCCTATATATTTTTGAAACCCTTTATCATATTTATATTTAAAAGTATCTAATTCAACAATAAGAATGTTATCGTTGTTACATTTTTCTGCTATAATTTTATCGATTTCATTTATTTCTAACTTTGAGCTTACTCCAAAATCTTTGAGAACAATTTCGTTATTTCTATCCTTATTTTCATAAATAGTATAATTTATATTAAAATCTTGTTTAAGTTTTTCATATTTATTATCTATTCTCTGCATTAGTCCCTTGCCTAAAGTTTCAGCATTTTCATCAAATTCAAAATACCATAAATTTGAAAATATTTTTCTTATATCAACATTTTTGTTTTTTAGTACAATTTTAAATTATCGTCAATACAATCATATCCTTCAGTATGTTTTACTTCCATAACATTCTCCTCATTACCATAATTTTAAAGTTATATTATTGGTAAAATATAGAAATATTATACCATTGTGTTTGTCTTATGTCAACTTCTTTTAAGAATTTTTCTATTTATAATCTTATATTATTCTCCATTCATAATTTCTCTTAATTCCTTTAAATGTTCTCCCATTATATCTCTAAATTCCACCTCTAATGTATTATTAGTTTTATTGTAACAAATTTGTAGCAAATCTAACTTTAATAACGAATTATTATAAAATTTAAATTTAACCCTATCATCATTTATTAGTTTGTTTAATATATCTCTGAAAATTTTCATATTTATTTGTTCTTCATCTTTCTTTTTCATTATCAATCACCTTTTCAAATATTTTTATTATGCCCGTCGCTTAATGTCATAATATCACAAAGTTAAGGGTAAAATCAATATAAATTATAAAAAAGGTGGTACAAATTATGTCTGTTAGAAAATTAAATAATAATTTAAATGTTATTGGTGACAACTTAAGAAAATGCAGAAAAGAAAAACATTTATCACAAGCAAATTTAACAATGGAGCTTAATTTACTAGGAATTAATATGCATAAAAATGATATTTATATGATTGAAAATAATAAAAGAAGTGTCAAAGATTATGAAATTTGGGGCTTTATGAAAATCTTAAATATAACATATGATGATTTATTTGCTGGAATTGAAAATAAACTAGAGTGTTAAGAAACTGCCTCAACTATCATTTATGACTTTCTGAGGCAATTTCACATTTCCATTTCATTATCCTCAAACCACTTAAAACTACTAGAATTTTTATTTTTCAAATACCATTCTTTTATAGCCTGTTTTGATAAACTCTTTTTCCAACCTTTTATTTTTCTTGGATGTCTTATATTATTACTTTTAGCCATATTTGCTAATATATCAATTGCTATTAATGTAATAGAGTTATTATCCAACCTACTATAGTACCTATAATTATTGCTATAAAAATTGTCTTTATTTTTAATACCATATTTCTCTCCTTGTATTTTTCTTCTTGATGTATAAATTCGTTCATCTTGTCCATAATTGCTGTCTCTGCTTTCTCTATCAATTTTTCTTGTAAATCTTGCATAATGTCCTGTCTCTCTTGCTTGTCCTTTTTCATCGTTATTCTTATTTCGTTTATATTTTCTGTTACTTCTTTGTTCCAAACTATCATTTCTGTTATTATGTCTGGATCTAGTAACATATATTTCATTATAATTGGTGTTTGTATTATTTCCTGCTCCTTTGGTATATCTATTTTGTTCTTCTTTTTTAAATCTTCCATTGATGGCATTTTCCATCTCCTCCTTTAAATATTTTTTATCATTTAATTTATTGTCTCTACATTTCATTCCTTCCGGAATTGTATAAGTTATATATTTTCTATTTTGTGTCCATAAAACTTGATAACCTAATTTATTCATATTCTTGAAAAATTCAGATTTATTTTTGCTTTTTTCTAATGAATAGTCAATAGCATTTGCTAATTTTATTTTCCAACTTTTTCCCTTTAATGCTATTTGATATTTATTTTTATTATATATTCTTGATATTCTTTCTTTTCTATTATTCTCAATCCAGCTTCTGCACAAAGTCTATCAGAATAATCTTTTACTTTTTGCATATCTTTTTTTGATTGGTTAAATTTTTTTCCATCTTCAAAATTAACAGAATTAATAATTAGATGATTATGTATATGCTCTCTATCAGTGTGTGTTACCACTAATACTTGAAATCCTTTAAAATAATTTGCAAGTTTAATTCCAATTTCATGTGCATTTCTATAATCTAATTCATCTTTTTTACTAAATGATTGAACAATATGTATATATTGCCTACCTCTGTCTTTATTATAAAATTCTTTAACAGATTTCATTTCTTCAAAACAACTATTAGCTACACAATCCTTTCCTGTTATTAAATCTGTATTTGTTTTATCTTTTCTTGTTACATAATTTATTATTGTTTTTAATTCTGATTTTGAATTAGTAAATTTAATAATTGCCAAATATTTTTCAACTCCTCTTTCACATTTTCTAAATTCACATTTGTTATACTTCCTTGATTACTCAATTTAGTCAATTGATTTATATTATTTCCTATTTTCCTTAATTGTGTTATTGCCTCTTCTAGTCCATTTATTACTATAATTTCTTTATCCATTGCAGTTTTTAATAAGTATTCACTCGTATTTAATTTTGATTTTTTTATTTTGCTTTTTATTTTGTTATATTCTTTTTCATTTACTCTAAAGTTAAAATGCTTATCTTTATTTTGTTTATTTTCTTTTTTCATAATCGACCTGCCTTTCTTTTTTTTCGGGGTTTGGTTCTCCCAATTCTTTATTATTAATCTCTATTTTCAAGTCCATTTGTATTACAAATGGGAAGCTTGCCTAAAATAAAGTAAAAAAATAAACCTGTAATAATTACAAGTTCTCATCTACATTCGCATATAAACTATTTAAAAATTCTTCCGAATATTCTCTGCTCATATACTTTTTATTTTTTATATTCTTTTTTATATCTTTATCATTTGAGTTAATAGGTATTTTACAATTTTGATAATCCTTTTTATCATTTTTGTTAATAGTATATTCACAATTTTGATAATACCTATTCATAACTCCTTTCAAAGGCATTATTTGTCTATTTTCGATTTCTTTTGAATTCGATTTATAATTCATATTTGTTTTTATGTAGTTCTTTTTCTTTAAAGAATTTATTATTCTTGATATACTTACTACTGTTATATTTAAAATATCAGAAAAGTAGTTATTAGTTGCAAAACAATATCCTTTATCTTTACTTAAATACATAATCATAGATAATATTATTTTTTCCTTGTCCGATAATTTGTTGTTTATCAAAATTTCTGATGGCATCCATAATCCTTTTAAATCTGATTTTTCCATTTTATTTCACATCATCTCCTATCAAAAAAAGACCAAGTATTAATTTACTTAGTCCATGACCTATTTATTTCAATTTATAAAGGAATAGTTACTTTTATTTTTTACTTAATGCAGTAAGCAAACCCCCTCATCTGGTATTCCATGTCCAGCATCTAATACTATTGTTTTTCCTGATACTGGTAAAACTACTGTTTCTTTTGTATCTAGCTTTGCTGTTGTAAACATAAACGCAAAAATTGAAAAACATGCTGCTATAGCCACTAATGTTATTCTCTTTTTATTTAAAACAACCATAAAAAAACTCCTAATATAAATATTTTATATATTATTTATATTAGGAATTTTATTTACTTATTCATCATTTAATATTATAAATTTATTTTATATAAAGTGCTGGACGAAAGCCACGTGTTGTATGTGTTCCTGTTGCAGCACCATATCCACGATAACAAGCAGGATTAACAGAAAAACTGTTTTTAAAACTTCCTCCATGAAGCATATATGATTCTGATTTGTTATTTGGATAAGAAGCTTCTTGGGTCCATTCCCATAAATTTCCTGCTGCATCATATATATTTTTCTTTTTTACATCTTCCGACATTGCTGTTGTGTTTATTCCATAATGATATTGTCCATCACTTGTTGTAAATTTTGATGTCATTTCTCCATTATCTGGATTTATCTCTGCATATCTTCCATTTCCTATAGTATATTTTACATTTCCATTATTATAATTTCCCCATGAACTTAATGATGTTATTATTCTGTCATCACCACCAGCAATAAATTTCATCATAGCATCCCACATTGTTCCTGTTACCAATCCACTTTGTATATATTCTGTTTGATACATATCATTGCATAACTTTAGAGCAGTTTCATAATCTGCATGATAATATGGTATTTCTCCGGCTTTTTGCGTTATCTTTCCTGTTGATGTTTGATTTAATCCATTTCTTATTGAAAATTTTGAATTTTGCCAGCCAGATGCTGTATTTTGGCCAGCAAAATCTATTCCAGTTGATAATGTAATCTCACTTGTTCCAGCTTCATATCTCCCTATATAAAATCCACCATATTTTTGTATTTGTGGTAATTCTGCCGTATTAGTTTGTTTTTCCCAATTTGCATTCGCTTTACCTAAATCCATTTTTTTATAATTATTTGCTTCAACAGGTATCCATACAAATTGATTTCCTTTTAAATCAGAACTTTCTTTATTTATTGTTCCATCTTCATTATATACAACTCCCGCTGGAACATCACCATTTTCTTCATCTACATATTTATTTTGATCTTCCTTGTTGTCTGATATTACTACTCCAGATGATATTGTTCCTCCCACATAGTAAAAATCATTAGGTACTGGTACTGTTTCACCATTTCCTGTTGCAACAGCCACAACACTAGCTACCTTTACTGACCTTTTAATTGTTTTTCCATCTTCCGTTGAAATATAAGCAGGTATTGTAGTATACCAACTTGAAGGCATCTTAACCTGTGTTCCAGCATTTTGTGGATTTTGAGCTGTATTTTCAGGTAATGTATTTTCATATTCAGCTAATTGTTTTTCTACTTCTTCCAAATCCTGTTGTTCCGCGATTTGAGAATTATTATATTCCCCTCTTGCTCTCTTTGTTTTTTCTATTATGCCATTTTCTCCAAACAAGATATTTATGCTTACACTTGCCAATATTAAAATTCCAATAATTGTTACAATTAAAGCAATTAAAGTTATTCCTTTTGAATTTCTTTTGTTTAATTTCATTTTTATTCTTCCTTCCATCTCACGTAATGCAATATATATTTTAAATCTATTGCTATCCTTCTTTTCTTCTATCAATTGCATAACTACTTCCCATTACAGATTTTGCCGCATGTTTTACTTGGGCTCCAACCTCTCCTATTTCTAGTATATTATGAAATCTTCCAACATCTGCAACAACAACTCCAATTGACAAAGAAGTAAGTGGAAATTGTTCTATTATTCCCTTTCTATTTGCAACTTCTATATAACCTTTTTCTCGATCTTCCTGTGTAAAAAACTTAAGAGATTTTGCATCAAATGTTGCAAGTATTTGTTGACATACTTTATCACAGTGTAAGTCCGGAATTATTCCTACAAAATCATCTCCACCTATATGCCCAATAAATACATTTTCATTATATGCACTATGTAAGCATTTGCATATTGTTTCTGCTGTGAATTCTATAATTTCGTCACCTTTTAAGAATCCATATACATCATTATATGCTTTAAAATTATCTAAATCTAAATATAACACTGAAAATGGCTCTCTATTTAATATTCTCTTTTTTAACTCTGCATGAATTTGTACATTTCCTGGCAATCCTGTAAGAGGACTGATTCTTCTATTTATTGTAAGTAATCTATTTAAATTTTTTATAGTATAATATAAATACTCTTCATCTACTGGTTTTTTTATAAAATATTCTATTGCTTCTTGCAATATTTTTACTCTATGAGATTTTTCACTATTTGAAGATACTACTATAACTGGAGTAATTGTATTATCTTCATCTGTTCTAATCTGTTTGCAAAGTTCTACAACATCTCTATCTACTGCATCTTCATTTATAATTATTAAAGATGGAATATTTTTTAACGCAACATCAATTTGCTCTGACTTGATATTTATAAATTTATATTCAGGGTCATTTTTAAATAATTCTCTAAAAACCAATATTGATGAATCATCATCATCTATTATATATACCTCTTGTACCATTATTTCCTCCCCTTTTCATTTGTTTTATTTTTTTTTTAAATGTTATTTTTTTATTTAATATTTCTGTTATTTCCTTTGTATCTATTGCTGGAAATGCATTTTTTAATCTATATACATATTTATATAATTTTCTTGTAATTTTATTTCTTCTTTTTTCTAATTCAACTACTGTTTTATTTACTTCTTCTGGTACCTTTTGTTTGTTAAGTTTCGAAGATTCTTTTATTTCCTTTAGCTTATCTTTTATTTCATTATTTAAATCTTTAACTTTTTGCCATGCAGGTTTTATATTTATAACCTTTATTATGCTTATAATTGTATCAATTATAATTATAGTTATTGAAATATAAATTATATTTTTAAAAATATTTACATCCACCATATTTATTAAACTTAATATATATGGATGTATATAATTAATAAACCCTACACCTAGTAAACCCCAAAATATAGAATTTGTCAAGCAAATTCTTCCTTGAAAATTTATTTTATGATCTGAATAATCCCAATATTTTGTTTTAAAAACTTTTTCTAAAAATACTCCAACTACATATTCCCATACTGTAAGTACAAGCATTGATACAAAAAATAGTACAATTGTTTTTCCTTTTAATTGTCCCATAAATAGTAACATAATTATTGCTCCTGCTCCATATATAGGACATATTGGACCAATTAAAAATCCTGTATTTATAAGTTTTTTTTCACAAAAAGACCTAAAAATTGATTCTAATATCCATCCTAAAAAGGAATATATCACGAAATATGATAATACTTGAAAAAAACTCATTAAATTTTCCCTCTTTTACGTTTCACAGCCCTCTATTGCCTAGAGGGCTGATTTTTATTTTTTTGTCAACTTAGCTTTTGCTTGCTCTGTTGCACCATTTATATTATATACTGTTATTTCTATTCTATTTTCACCTTCTTCTAAAGGGAATTCACATTTGTATTCTTTTTCGTTATCTTTTGCTTTCATTGTAAATGATTTATTATCTGATGTTCTTTTAATTACAACTTTATCTATTCCAGATTCATCTGTTGCTGTTATAACAAAACAATCATCACCTTTTGATATTTGTATTTTTGGTTTTGTTGTACCTATTATTTTTTTAACCTCTTTTGTTTCATTTCCATTTTCATCTACTGCATAAACAGTTAATGTATGTTCCCCTTTTATAGCCTCTATTTCTGTTTTATATTGTGTATCATTTACTTCTACTTCTTTTTCTTCCTCATCATCCCAATTATATTTTATATATGATATTTTTTCTTCTGATGTAAATGAAATTGATATGTTATTTCCTGATAATTTTATTTCTATATTTACATTTCCACTTTGAGCTGTTTTTGTATATGTTTTATTAACTTCTTGTGTCATGTTATTTATATCTTTTGCAATAACATGAAGTGTATTTTCTCCATTTGGTATATCTAAAGTTTTTTCAACATATTTTCCACCATTTCCATTTATTTTATTTTCTTCTTCATTATTCCAATAATATATAACATTGTCTATAATTTGACCATGCATTACTTTTAATATTAATTGGTCTTCATTTTTATTTTCTAAAACAATTTCCGGTTTTGTTGTTGGAACTTCTTTTTTTTCGTTATTTTTATATAATGCATATGAACTACTAGCTGTAATAAATATTCCAAATATTATTAATATTATAGCAAAAAATTTTATTACTGTTTTTATATCTTTTTGACTACCTTTATTATATTTTCCTTTGTTACTTATATTTTCCGTAGATAATATTTGATTCATGTTTTCACCTCTTTTGTTTTAGAGCACTTAGCTCTTACAGTAAAAATTATACCATATACAAAAAGAAACTGCAATATTTTATTACAGTTTCTTTATTTTATTATAATACAAATTTCTTTATAAGAACTACTCCTCCAGCAATTGTAATTAATACTGTTACTCCTAGTATTATAAATACTTTTTCTTTACCTGTTGAAATTGATAACATTACTGGTGCGTCATCTATATCATCTTCACCATCTTTTTTATTGTTTGGTGTTGAATCTCTATCCGGTACACCTTTATCATTATAGTCTTCAGAAATTTCTGCAATGTTTGTTTTTAATCCCATATTATTTTCATTATTTACCCATGTTAATAATACTTCAACATCTGCATATTCTCCTGGTTTTAATAATGTATTTTCTAATAATCTTGTTGTAATTACATTATTTCCTTTATCTGTCCAACCTGGGTTGTCACTTGCAACAAATTTTAATCCTTCTGGTATATAATCTGTTACTTCTTTTGCATAACCCTCAATGTCACCTTCATTTATTACTCTTATTGAATATTTAAATTTAACTGTAACATCTTTTAATTTCTTTCTATGTAATTCAACTTTTACTATTGCTTCTGGATCATCATATGGTTGATGTCCTGTGTTTGTTACTGTTTGTTTTCCATTTTCAATTACTATTGCTTGTGTTACCCATTTTCTTAATGCCAAGTCAAATTCAACTAATTTAACATATTCTTTGTCTTGGTCATCTTCACCTTCATTCCATTTATCTGGAATAGAGTCTTCATCATCTACTTCATTTCCGTCTTCATCTGAATCGTCTGATATTTGGGCTGCATTTACTAGTATTTTCTTTGAACTATTTGGTTCTACTACTTTAAATGCAATTTTTACTTCTTTATAATCTGGATTTGTATCTGAAATATCTTTGCTTGTATCAAATGCTTTTATTAAATTTGGATTTTCTTTTAGGCTAGAATCTTGTTTCATTCTTTCTTCACCTTGTTCTTTTGATAAGTAATCTGTTGTAATTTTTACTGCATCTTTTACATTTGTTGTCTCTTTTCCATCTTTATCATACATTACCCATCTCATTTCTTTATTTAAGCTATTTTCTGGTAAAAATTCTAATCCTTCTGGTAAATCGTCTGATACTTTGCTTGCATATCCATTAATTTCACCTTCATTATATACTCTTAATGTATATGTTACTATATCTTTTGTTGTAACCTCTACTGGTTCTTTTGTATGATTATATTTAATATTTCCATCTTCTCCCATTTGAGGTACAGGAATTCTTGTTGTTACTTCTTTATCATTTACAGCTGTAATAAATTTTCTTAATGCTAAGTCAAATTTTTTGATTATTACTTTTTCAAAGTCATCATCATCTTCTTGACCTGGTATATAGTCACCTTTTTCATCATCTTTGTATGAAGGTAAGTCTTTGTCATCTGGTAATTTTACATTGTCTTTGCTTGAATCTCTATCTCCTATTTCTTTATGTTTTTCATCTTCATATATTGATATATCTGCTATATTTGTAACTTTTTCTCCTGTTTTTGCTGTAGATTTTACTTTACACATAATTGGAACATCTTTATAGTCTAATTCAATTTTTCCGTTTTTTTTCTACTGCTGCTTCTATTAAATATTTATCATCTGATAAGTATTTTGTTGTAACTGTTCTTCCATCTTCACTTACTTCCCATCCATATTTTTTGTTAAAGTCTCCGTCAACAAATTCTAAATATTCTGGTAAGTGATCTTTTATTTGTGCTGCATATCCTGCCATACTTCCTTCATTGTATACTCTTAACATATATACTACATAGTTTCCTTTTTGAACTTGTACTGGTTCTTTTGTATGGTTATAAATTGCAGTTGTAATTAATTTTCCATTTTCATCTTTTGTATTTAATTTACTTGTATCTACTTTTGGAGCTCTTGTATATGTTCCATCTTCATTTTTCATATATTCAGTATTTTCAATTGTTTCATCTTTGCTTACAGCAACTATGAATTTTCTTAATGCTAAGTCAAATACCCCTGGAACTATATTGTCATAATCTTCGTCATCTTCATATTTTTTTCCATTCTTTTGGTTTGAATCTCTATCATCTACATCATTTCCATCTTTATCAGAATCTTCAGAAATACATGCTTCATTTCTTATTATTTTTTTCCTGTTGTATCTTCTGTTATAACTTTTAACATTACAGATACTTCTTTATAATCAATTTCTTGTGTTTCTTTATTAAATGCTTTTATTAAATTATCTTCTGATACTTCTTTTGATAGATAATCTGTTTTTATTTCTAATATTTTTCCGTTTGCATCTATTTTACTACTATCATATACCCATAACATGCTTTGGTTAAACTTAATTGCAGCTTTTTCCTCTGCTGTTAATGTTGTATCAGCATCTAATTCATCTGCTTGCTTTGTAGAATATATAAATTCTAATCCTTCTGGTATATCTTCTGTAATCTCAGAAGCAAAACCATCTATGTCACCTTCATTGTAAATTCTGAATGTGTATTTTACAATGTCACCTTTTTTAACTTGAACTGGTGTTTTGTCTAAGTCATAATCTGCTGTTGTTATTAAATTTCCATTTTCATCTTTTGTATTTAATTTACTTACATCAACATTTTTAATTCTTTCTGGAACTTCTTGGTCATTTACTTCTACTATTCTTTTAATTAATTTTAAGTCAAATGCTTTTGGTTTTAATACAACTTTTTCAAAGTCGTCATCATCTTCTTGACCTTCAAAATAATGATCTTTGTTATTTAAATCTGTTGAATCATTATTTGTATAACCATTGTCTGTTGTAACTAAGCTTCCTGGCACATTTGTATTTCCTGGAGTTGAATCTCTATCTGTTTGTCTTCCTGCTTCATCAACTTGATCCTCAATCCAAGCAATATTTGTAAGAACTTTGTTATTTTCTTTGTCAGCTTTTGCTGTTACTTTACATTGTATTTCTATTGTTTCTGAATTTTCTACTAATTTTCCTTCTTCATATGCTGGTAAATTAGTTCCATTTCCATCTTTTCTTTTTAATGTTAACTTATTTGTTGTTTCATTATAGGTATCTTTTTCAAAATTTCCACTTACAACACTTACAAATTCAAGACCTGCTGGTAATTGGTCAACAACTTTTGTTGCTCTTCCTGCCATATTTCCTTCATTATATATTGTTAATTTGTAATTTACTAAACTTCCTTCTTCAACTTCTACAGGGTCTTTTTGTGGTTATATGTTGCTGTTGTTCCTGTAAGTAATGAATCTTCTTTTACATCTGGTACCCTAGAGTTATTTCCATCTAATATTGTTGTATTTGAGTTATTTGTAATAGATACTATATATTTTCTTAATGCTAAATCTACTTTTCTTGTATCTTGTTCTAATATTACTTTTTCAAAGTCGTCATCATCTTGACCACCTTTAAAGTATTTTGTGCTATCATTTAATTGTTCTTTTGAATAATTATCTTTTCTGTATATCCAATATCAGTTGTTTTTAATTGATCTGCAGTTTTTGTATCAATTGTTGATGGTTCTGAGTCTCTGTCTTCTCCTTTTTGATTTGTAATTACAGTATTTGTTGATGCATTAACTTCTTCTGCAATCCATGCTAAGTTTGTTAAAATTATATCACTTTGTGTACTTGCAGTTTGTGTTACTTCACATACAATTGAAACTGTATCTTTATCTAAATTTGTTCCATCAAATGCATTTATATTATTTGTTCCATCTGTTACTAATGTTACTTTATTATTTGCATCTACAGATATTTGGTACACATTTCCTTTTTCTGATGTTACTGTTCCTGTTGTATCTAATTTTAAACCAGTTGGTAATTGATCAGAAATTTTTGTTGCTCTTCCTGCAACTTCGCCTTCATTATATATTGTTAAATTATATGTAACTTTACTTCCTGTTTTTACTTTTACAGGATTTTTTCTGTGATTATACTGAGCTGTTGTTTCTTCTCCAGATTCTAATTTTGTTGTATTAGGATTTGGTATTCTTGTTTCATTACTATTTGTTAATTCATGATCATCTACTTTTGTTATATATTTTCTTAAAGCTAAGTCAAATTCTTTTTCTTCACCTTTTTCAATTATAATTATTGGTTGTGTTCCTGTTATATCTGCTATATTTGTATATAATGTTACAGGGTTTATACCTTTATAATTTGAATTTTTTGCATTTTCTATTGCTGTATTTATTAAGTATTTATATAAAGCAACTGCTTGTTCTTGTCTTTGTGGTCCTTCATCATTTGAACCTTGTCCATTTGGTCTGTAATCATTTAAACTTGTATAAGTTGTTGTTGTATCTGTTACATAACTTAACCAGCTTGCATTTTCTAATAAATTATATTTAGTTTCATCATAGTTTGTAAAATACCAGATTACAGCTTGTTGCACAGCAATTATATCATCTTCGGTAATTTTATAATTATAATCACAATATTGATTTACAGTCTTTTCTAATGCTTTTGTCATTAATTCTTCTTTATAGCTATCTTTATTTGCATCTTCTCTTAAATATACTAAATCAGCTACAGAAAGTATTGCATCATAACATGTAACTTCTGTTCCTGCTATTTTTGTATTTGCTGTAGGTAATATTCTATTTACTTGACCATTTAATGTTGCATCTGATCCATAATTTAGAATTGTTTCTTTTTCAGTTCTCATATTAAACGCATTTACGTAATTATGGACTTCAGTATCTGCAACACCTGTTGTCATATTTCCTAATCCTCTACCTGCTCTTGCACAATATGCGTCTTTCCAATCATAGCCTGAAGCTTTGTTACTTCCCTTATATTTAACTATATTCCATATTTGTGATCCTCCGTTCGTTGGGTCTCCTATGGCATATCCCCATCCTGATGGTCCTTTTTGGATTATTCCAAAATAAACTGAAACATCAGCTGCAAATACTTTGCTTGTTAATGCTAATGATATTAACACCAACATGCTTATAATACTTAAAAGAATTTTTTTAACTTTCATTTTAATTAACTCTCCTTCTTTTATTTAATGACACATTTCTATATATATTTTACTATCTTATTATAATAAGTCAATACCGCTTTTTAGCACTTTTTAATTAATTTTTTGTAACATTTTTTTATGCTACGGAACTATCATTTTCATTCCTAGCCATAAAAATGCGTCCTATATTACAATTATATTACATTTTCATTACAAAATCAACATTTTACGTAAATTAATTCGATTTTTACTTATTCCCCTAGCTTTGTATAATTTTTATCTGATTTTTATTTTATATAGAATATAATTTATCTTTTAAAATATAAATTATATAGGTGATTTTATGTATAAATTTTTTTAGAATATTTATATCTTTTTTATATTATTTTTTTAGTTTCTTCTACAATTATATATGCAGATGATATAAATGAACCATTAAATGATGATTCATTAATAAATGATACAATTGTAGAAACAACCTCTAAACCAGACGAATTTCCAAATATAAATTCAAGAGCAGCAATTGTTATTGACAGAAATTCAAATACAATCTTATATGGAAAAAATGAAAAAGAAAAAAAAAAAAAAATGGCATCTACAACAAAAATTATGACTTGTATAATTGTGTTAGAAAATGGTAACTTAAATGATATAGTTGAGGTTTCTAAAAAATCTGCTGGAACAGGAGGTTCAAGGTTAGGGCTTAAAACAGGAGATAAAATCACTGTTAAAGACTTGCTATATGGATTAATGTTATGTTCTGAAATGATGCAGCAGTTGCACTTGCTGAACATGTTGGAGGAAGTATAGAAGATTTTTCTAAACTTATGAATGACAAAGCTGCTAAATTAAATTTGGAAAATACACATTTTGTAACACCACATGGTTTAGATAATGATGAACATTATACAACAGCATATGAACTTGCTCTTCTTTCAAATTATGCATTAAAAAACAAAGATTTTGCACAAATTGTGGGAACAAAGAGTTATACTGTAACAATAAATAACTATACCAAAACTTTATCAAATACAAATGAACTATTAGGTACATTAAATGGTATATATGGAATAAAAACTGGTTTTACAAATGGTGCAAATAGATGCCTAGTAACAGCTTGTAAAAGAGGAAATATGGATATAATTTGTGTTGTGCTTGGGGCAGATACAAAAAACTTTAGAACAAAAGATAGTATAAAATTAATTGAATATGTTTTTAAAGAATATGAACCTGTTAACTTAAATACTCTAATTAAAGAAAAATTTGATACATGGCAAAAAGAAAATTTAAACGATTTTTATATAGAAAAGGGAAGAACCCAAAATATTTGTTTAAAATATGAAATGCTTGAACATGAAATAATTCCATTAAAAAAAAGACAAAATAAATAATTTGGATATAAAAATAAAATGTAAATCTTATTTAGTTGCTCCTGTTGCAGAAAATTATTTTCTTGGAACTATTGATATTTATTCAGAAAATAATTTAATTACTTCAACCAAGATTCTTACTTCATACAAAATTAATAGAAAGGGAATATTTGATTATTTTAATTATTTTAGCAAAAATTATATAAATATTTTAACAAATTCATAAAAATTAAAATTCATTAATTCAAATTTTAAAAAAGAACTCTTATGAAACATTTTAATTTATGTTCATTTAAGTTCTTTTTATTTATAATTTTATAACAATTAACATTTAAAATTAAACATTTTCTTTTATGTAGTCAACTACATCTCCTACTGTTACAACTTTTTCTGCATCAGCATCTTTATCTTATAGTTCTTTTATAATATATGTTTATGTTTTTGTCAAGTATATTTATTAATATAATTAATTTTTATACTAACCGTTCAAAATTGCTATCATATTAGGTATTTAAATCACTTTTTATTGCTCTTTTACTCCCTTAATATTATTGCAATTTTTATTTTACCATAGATTTTGTCTTTTCAAATTCTTCAATCATTTTTGGTACCGCTTTATTTTGTACAAATTTTTCTGCTTGAATAATTGTATATTCAAATAATAATTCGTCACTACTTCCATGAGCTTTTACTACTGGTTTTTACCCCCTAAAATAATGCTCCACCATAAGATTTATAATCCATTGCTTTTGACATACTTTTTATTGGCTTTTTGGCTGCTAAATATTGTAATTTTGTACATAAATTTTTGTATTTGATCCAGAATCTATTAATAATAATTGACTTTATATGATGGCAAAATTCTCTTAATGCTGGTCTATCTATTTTTATTCAAATTTGTTGCCCTGTTAATAATGCTCCTGAATTTCCTGAAGTTGAAATAAATACATCTCCTTCATCTTCTTTTAGCATTTTAAATCTAATATAATCTTCATTGTTTAATGTTATTTAACTTTAAGCAATTTCTTTGTTTAAATATATTTATAATGTTTATATTTTATTATTGTTTTTGTAAAAATGCAAGTAAAAAAACAAAAAAAGATGCAATTTTCATTGCATCTTTTAATTAAATTCATAAATTATGCTATTATATCAGCAACAACTCCTGAACCAACTGTTCTACCACCTTCACGAATAGCGAATCTTAATCCTTTTTCGATAGCGATAGGTGTAATCAATTCGATTGTCATTGATACGTTATCTCCAGGCATAACCATTTCTGTTCCAGCAGGTAATTCAATAACACCTGTAACGTCTGTTGTTCTGAAATAGAA
>VOFB01000784.1_pt1 | contig 30001 bp, 46 predicted proteins | sample 5384141 | NCBI WGS metagenome assembly VOFB01 (sample SAMN12384721, study PRJNA508395) | human gut metagenome | isolation source: healthy gut A | host: Homo sapiens | reverse complement strand
GAACTCCAGCAGTCGGTCGGCCAGAAAGTCGGCATCCTGCGCCACCGGGTCGATGCGCTGGGAAGCCAGCCCCACCACGCCGGAATAGCCCGGCAGGATGGCCGTTGCCACAAAGGCGAGTTTGGAGCCGTTGCCGCCAAAGTCCACCCCGATGCGCACCCGCCACGGGTGCAGCGGCTTGTCCACAGGCCAGAAAAAACGCCCATCTCCGGCGGCAAGGCTGTCGGCCAGCAGGCGGTAGATCACGCCGTTGGCGGCCATCCACTGCCCCAAGATAAAGCGGTTATAGTAGACCGTGCCGGTGTATTCTTTTTTTTCAGATCGGCCACGAACTGGGCCGGAAGTGTAGGGTTATCGTCGATGGTATACGCCTGACAGTAGATGTCAGCGTCACTGTCCAGAAACTTCTTGAACCAGTGAGTGGGGCTTTCCGGGTTGCAGGTGCCGTCAAAATGGGAGTGGGGGCAGGAAAGGCGGCTTTTCAGCATCTGGAACACGCCTTCGTCCCATGTGGTGATCTCGTCACCGTAGACGTACTCAAAGGCAGCGCCCTGGATGCGGGCGATGTGTTTCTTGTTGTCAGCGCCGAGGACATAGACCTTCTTGCCGAATAGCTGCACCACGTTGCCTGCTGCCGAGGTGCGGATCACACCTACAAGGTCGGGGCTCCAGAGCTCCCGCATCAGGGACAGCACATTGCGCTCCAGTGTGCCCAGGGTGTTGCCCATGAGCACCAGCAGGCCCTCGCCCCGGGCCGCGCAGATCCGCTTCGGGATGGTCACAGCGCAGTCCAGGTAGGTCTTGCCGCTTCGGGTGGCCCCTGGTCTTGACGTTCCACCGGTGGGAACAGTTGCGCAGGTACTCCTGCTGAAACTCAGTCAATGGCACTGTCTGCGCGTAGCACGGCGTTCGGCTTCTTCTTCACGCTCTACTGCCCGGGCGAGGCTCTGCCCATCCTTGCTGCCGCCCGGCGCAGCGCTGAGGTTCTGGGTGATGTGCCGGGTGGCTTCCTGCGCCTCTGCCAGCTTAGGAGAGAGCTGATAGAGCCTTTCGGCTTCCCGATAGCGGAAGAGCCAGTTTATCTTTTTCCTCGTAGGTCATGCCAGCTCCTCCATCTTGTGAAAATCGATTTTGTCAAGGCTGCTATGCTGCACGATGGAATTTGCGGTATGTACCACTCTGGTCATTTTTCAAAAGCATTTCAGAACGGCATTCTGCCTCTTTTTGAGACCTTGGACAAGATATTGTTGAGCGCAATGAGTTCCAGACCGCTCAGCTCTATCACACTGCAGAGCCATCATCCTTCTTTGCATCATCGCGCTGATTCAATGATTCGCATTTGTTTACTCCTTCTGCATGAAACATATCGGTCTGAGCCGTGTATGCCTTTAGCGTTCTTTCTGCAGGAGGAAATACTCCTGCGAAATTTTCAAACCCGGTGAAGTACAAAGGCATCATAGGCGGCAACCGACTGCTGCCGCTTCAACATGAGTGTCAAGAATCATCTGTCCCGGCTTGGCATATTTCTGAAAAATCCAGCTATACAATGCTACCGGTTTCTGAGTCGGTGGATGCGCTTTTCATTCAGGGTTTGTTCCTGCTGGATATGTCCCCTCGTGAATGCTTTTGCCTTGCATCATGCCGTTCCACATATACCGGAACAGGCGGACAGAATCAAACAGGTCGGTTGCAGCAATTTCGCAGTCAGAAAACGAAGTCCCGCCGTTGCACTTGTCCCAAACGATTCTGCCGGGTGCAAAGTGATAGTCGAAGTAGTTGCAGCCCCATATGATGTAGTGCTTGCTCACACGAAGCAGCTCGTCGAAGTAATCTTTTCCGGGAACATCCCACTTCGGGTGATAGGATAGTCACGGTGTACGCCAGTTTTACTGACACGTGAGCCATAATACCCTCGGCGTTCCGGCCCGCTGAAATATGGCGGATCTACCACAGCAAGGTCAAAAAGCTTATCAGGAAAAAGCTTTCATTCCCTCCATGCGGTCCAGATTGAAGCAGATGCTTGGTTCTGATTTATGCGCTTCCATCATCACACTCAGATGCTCCTTTCTTTTTCAACGGTCGCCTCCGCCCAGCATTCTTGAGAAAATCGTTCCCGCTGGGCTCTGCACGGTCAACCCGGATCTTCCGTCCGCTGCCGGTTGGATGCAGTTTGCGGTACTCTTCCACGGACTTGCACCCTTGCGCCTCGGCCTCCGCCAGCGCCTTGCGGACATACACCCAGCTGTAGGCACCAAGGTCGCGCACCTGCCGATGACAGTCAGCACCAACTCTTCTCCCAGCCGGTCGGCGTATCCGGTCAGCTGGGCCTTCCCTTGGGCGCTCAGCTTGCAGATGTGCTGCTCGAACTCCAACACCACGGGAGGGTCGCCTTCGTCGGAGTCGGTTCGGGCGTCGCGCACGCAGACGACGACTGTCTTGTTTTCTTTGTTATCTTTGTTAAGTCTTGGTTAGGAGCTGGTTGATTACTGGTTGATTGCTTGGTTGAACCAATAATTTCAGCGTAATTATTTATCGTGATAACGCTATATCTTGGCCCTGCTTTGCTGGTTATGCAGTTGGTTGACTGCAAATGCATAAGTGCTGTCCGAACGGATTGTTCAGACATTCTGAGCTGTTTTGCCAGTTTTGCGCGGCTCGTGACTAGCTCACCGGGGTGGATGGTGATGCCCTGCCACTGCTTTTCCTGCCAGTTTGAGGTGAGCAGCAAGTGGATGAACAGCCGGGCAGTGTTGGGTTCCGAATACCATTCCCAGTCGGTCAGGCCGCGCGGGATGGCAACGAAGCCGCGAGAAGGGTCGATGCCCACGGACTGACCTCTCTTTCGAGTGGAACGCCCGTATCGCCAGATAGCACAGCGGCAGCGGTCAGAAGGGGAGGTCGTCACTGTCATCAATGATGGAAAAGCCATCAGAATCGTGTGCTTCTGCGTCGGGGACAGCGACCGGCTGACCGTCGGGTGATTTGCGTTCGGCGCGATAGCTCTGGCTGGCAAAACTGGTCTGTTGGGCCTGTGGAGCGCTCTGTGCGGCCTTTGCTTGCTGAACATGATTTGCTGTCTGCTGGTCAAAATCCTTCACGACAGCCCGCTCTGCGGCCTTACTGCCGCAGAAGCTCACGTTACTGGCGACGACCTCCACCTTGGTGCGATTGTTGCCGTTCTTGTCCTGATACGAGGTCGTCTGCAAGCTGCCTTCGATGGCGATCATGCTGCCCTTTTGGAAGTACTTGCAGATAAACTCTGCCGTCTGCCGCCAGGCAACGATATCGATGAAATCGGCCTTGCGCTCCTCGCCCTGCCGGGTAAAGCTGCGGTCAACCGCAATGCTGAAGCTGCACACGCTGGTGCCGTTCTGGGTGGTCTTCAATTCCGGTTCGTAGACCAGACGGCCCATCAGCGCAACAACATTAAGCATGGGCCGCACCCTCTTCCTCGGCGTCGCCAGCGCCTACCTCGTAGTCGATGTTGGCGCCCATCAGGACCTCCGGACACTCGGCGCGGGCAAAGTAAGCGGCGGCGCGGTACTTGAGCATCATTTCGGTCATCTTGGGCCAGTAGCTGCCATTCTTGTTCCACCACCCGGCGTCTTTCGCCATCTTGACCGTGACTTTCGGGCCTTCGACCTTTTCGCCGGTGAGCTTGTCCACGCCGATCAGACGGCACCCCCAGGTTTCGGTGCCCTCCTCGCCCTCCATGCGGTAGCGGGTGCGGCCTGCAAACTGGCCGCAGTTGTCGATGAGGGCCTTGCAGCTCTTGCCGCTCCATGTGGGCATACCATGGACGACGTAAAGGTTCTGCATGACGAAAAGGTGCGACGCCCATGCGCAGGGCCATCTCGCAGGCGATGGCACACGCGCCGGGATTGCCGGTGTAGGTCTGAGGCAGAAAACATTCGGGCAGCTGCGCCATCGCGGCGGCTTTGGACTTTGCAAGCATCCAGTTGCGCTCGTCAATGGTCAGGCCCTGCACCTTCTCGGCGTAGCTCTGACGGGCAGGGGTGACAGGTGCAGCAGGTGCAGGCACCTCGGCGTTCTGGGCGACAGCCGCATTCTGGTTGAGCATTTCAGCAGGAGACTGGTTCATTTTTTCAGGCATGGTGAATTTCCTCCTCGGTAAATTTAATATCGATGATATTTGCATAACGCTTGATGGCGTCAAGCTCGGATTTGGTGCAACGGAAGACGAGCTTCCGGTCCCGGGGTTCTTCCTGGCGAGTGAAACGGGCAAAGAAATCGTCATCGTACTCGTCCAGTGTGTAACCATTACCGTGGCCAACGCCCGGCTGCACAAGGCTGACAGTGTAGGGGTTCTGCGCCGGGCCTTTGTAGTTGTCCGGCATCCCACGAATGACGGCCTCCGTAGCATGGTGCGGTACTCGGTCATGTAGCAGAAATCTATGGATTCATACGGCTCAGGCATGATCTCCTCGCCAGCAGCGGCGTGAACGATGTCGATGAGGCACATGAGCTCACCGACCCGGCGATAAATCGAGTCGATTGTGCGGCGGGTTTCTTGACTGCCCAGCTGATGGCTTCGGGCGAAGCCGGTGAACAGAGCTACAGCATAGTTGACGTCGCTGGTCAGCTTATTGCCGGTGCTGATGAGCCGGAACAGCACATTGTCGTTCCCAACGTACTGAAAAATGCCCTCGGCCTTGTTGGAAAGATCCTTGATGCGGGCTCTGCGGGCAAGCGGATTACTCATCTTCCTCACCTCCGTCATATTCCGGCGGTTGACGGCAGAGCCGTGCAGCTTCCTCACGGATGCTGTTCAATGTTTCACATAAGCTGGCAAAGGTCGTTTCCAAGTCTTCGCCGACCAGGCGGGAGTAACTGCCCTTGCCGGTGTCCCATGCGCGGCGGCAGAAGAAGGCAATATTGTTTGCATTCTCGAAATCAGATTGTGCAGCGTCGCTGATTTTGGAGTTGAGAGCTGCTATCTGCTTTTTCATGTCTGCGTTGTCCTTTGGCGAGTTCGGCGTTCCGGGCATCTGCAAGGCCCCATGCCTTTTCTGCAGCGCGGCGGTCAACTTCTTCTTCATCGACGATGCCTACGATGGGCTGGTGCTTCAGGGCCTCTTCGGCATTGCGGACGCGCTCCTCAGCCTTATCACGCTCCGCTTCGGCTTTCTGGCACTGAAGCCGGGCGGCGATGCGGGCCTCTTCTGCGTCGTTTGCCCGCTGCGACATCTGAGCGCACTGCTCTTGTAACCCATCAATGTCGGCGAGGGCGGCTTCCAGCTGAGCATTGGCGGTATTCATTGCGTCCCGCGACTCCTGCTCCTGAATGCAGGCGCTCTTCAATCTGGCCTGCGTTTCGTTCAGCTTGTACTCTTTGGCCTTGAGCTGGGCTAAAAGCTCCTGCACCCGCTGGCTGTCTCCGGCGGCTTCGGTCAACTGGTCGGCGCAGCCGCTGCGGGCGATGAGGTTCAGGTCTCTGCGAGTTAGTTCGGGCAGCTGTTTTAATTCCGCCAACTTGGCGGAATTAAAAGAACTTCGCCGTTCTGAATCATCCGCCGGACGCTTCCTTCGCCTAACCCCTTGCTCTCATACCACTTTGTCCATGTACCGCCGCCATACCGGCCCGCCTTGGCAGTCAGAGCGTGGATCCGGGCGAGGTAGATGCAGGAAATCAGGTATTCGTCCTGCGCCGCGCCGTAATGCAAATCAAACTGCTGGTCGGCGTCTGCGGCCTGCTGGGACAAATCACCCAGAGCCGAGAAGTCAAAGCTGGGGACAGCTGCGGATGCAAAAGAAGTCTCCGCAGGAACAACAGGGCCGATGCGCTGCTCTGCGGGGACAGCGCGGGGGTCAAGCCGTTTGCAGCCGCCTCGCTCGCCGAGGTGGTCGGTGTTGCCGCCGCCGAACTGCTGGCAGCAGGGCTTGTCATGGTCGCAGCAGCATCCGCAGTCGGGGCAGTTGTACATTCGGATCCTCCTCTACCGGGTCTATCGGTGCATTTTTGCAGGGCTTTGCGATGCTGAGCGCTTCGGCCATGTCAAGGGAAATCTCGTACTCATCCAGCAGGGCGAACTCCGCGCCATCGGAGAAGAAGGACTCCGGCGTCAGCGTCTTGAGCGCAGCCCTGGCACGCTCGAACTTCTGGGCCATCAGATGGCTCTCCTTCCAGATGCTCTGCCCCTCGTCCCAGCGCCAAAACCGCCCTGCATGATAGGCGTAGATCATCTCGTTGGCGAGTTTTCTACAAATAATATCCACTTGCTAAAACCTCCAAAGTGTGTTATTCTTCGGGGTGATGGGGGTTCAAGCCATCATCCCTTTGCAGGCTCGCCGGTGTTCCAGCACCGACGGGCTTTTTTGCGTTCATGCGTCCCTCCGGTTCTGCCGGTACTCCGGCTCTTTGGTGCGGGCGTGGCGGCGGTCGATGCTTGCGGCGCTGCACTTCGCGCTCTGCGGCATGGTCGCCCAGCCGGGCAAAGAACAACGCCAGCAACAGCAGTACCATCGCGGTGATGAAGTCGGTGTCGGAGATGACGCCGAGGGCTTCGATGCTGCCCGCAAAGCCAAGTGCGTACAGCATCCCGACGGCACCGCTGGCCACCGCCAGCCAGTACCAGACGCCAGATTTGATTCTCATGCGGATGCCTCCTTTTTTTATTTCTGCGGCACACCCAGCTGCAACAGCAGGGCGGGGGACGTTGATCATGATGCACCGGCCACTCTTGAGGTGAGGAATGGTGCCTTTAGCAAGCTCTTTGCGCAGGTAGTATTCGAAAGCCCGGTGGCCCGGGCAGCATCACGGACATTCATGAATGGGGTAGAGGGACGGGAGGAGTATGCTTCCTCATAGCGGTCACTCCTTTTTCTCGGTGGTGAAGATGTCGGCCATGATCTGGTCGAAGCCGGGCAGGCCAAAGGCGATGATCTGAAGCTGGTCGATGCGGCTGTCCAGCTCGGCTTGTGCCTTGGCCACAAGGCCTTCGGCCTGCCGGAGGCTGTCGCAGATTTTGCCATAGTCGGTTTTGGCCTGCATATACCGGGCTTTGTAGTTGTCGCGGTGCTTGATGAAGTCGTTGCGCAGGTCAGTGACCTCCGCAAGCTGCTCCTTTTTGCGGTGCTCACGGCCTGAATGGCTGCGGTCAGGCGCTCGTTGGTGGCCTCCAGCTGCTCAATGTGCTGCTGGGCCTTGACGGTCTCATACACGCCGTTCCTGCGCAGGGCGGGCAGCACCTCGCTGGTGACCCAGCGCTTGAAAGCCTTTGCCTTGGGCATCTTGCTGCTCAGGATCAGGCTGTAAAGGCCGGACTCGTTGATGAGGGCTGTCTTGGATGGGGGGACACATTCCCATTTTGGGAATCTGCCCCTGCGACAGCATCTCAAGCCGCTTGTCATCCTCATCGACGTGGGCGATGATGGCCTTGCCGGGATTCTTGTACCCCAGCGCCTCGGCGACGTCCTTGCCGACGAGCCACGGCTGGCTGTCAAGCTCGACGGTGCGCACCTGCCCGAACTCGGGGTTGGCGAAGATCTGTAAGTCGTTCATGTGAATATGTACCTCCTTGTGGGTGGCTTCCTTCCCGTGCTATACTGTTGCAAGGAAAGGGGGTGAAAATATGATTTGCGGATTCGGAAGCGTAAAAATGCGAATAGAGCGCAATGGCGAAATCGTTGCAACACTTCAGGGCCTTCCCAATCATGAAAAGGCTACCCGTCGGGCTTATATTGGTTTGAGCCGGGAAGCGACATTCAAATTGAGATGTTGTCATTAACCCTGCAAACGAGAGATTTCATATTATTGATGTACGAAATTCTTTCGTGAGGGCCATTCAAATCAAAGCCTATAGTCTGAGCGAAACGGAATATACGCAATCCAGAGAAAAACACGAAACAGCTGTGTATAATATTGGGAATGCATATGGCTCAGTGATTGGAAATTCCAGCAATGCAACCATCAACTATCAAATGGGATTTCAAGAAATGCGTGAACGCGCAGCATTTGAAAATACACCAGACAGGGAACAGGTGGAAAAATTGATTTCCCTTGTCGAGATGATGGTGAATGGCGAAGTGCCTGCTCAAAAAGGATTGTTGCCGCGCTTTTCTGAGACCATGGAAAAGCACTCTTTGGCTTACAAGCTCGATTTCTTCGCTGCTTTTATCGTGGTTGACACAACTGCCGCATTGATTTCGAGTGTCAGATTCAGCAAAATGTTTCCATTACTGGACTGTACACATGAATAGCTCTTGATGTTCTGGATGGGTATCCCGTCAATTTCGCACCGGAAACGCTCGTCCAGTTGTTCAAGTTGAATCTTCTGCACTCCGCGCTCCTCTTCCTCAGGAGCACGGGGCTTTTTGTTACTGTCCATGTGGTTCACCTCCTTTTGAAAACGGAACTTGCAAAAATGCGAGTATCAGAGCAAAAAGATAGACTTGCATTCGTTGGCGGACAGCTTCAAGGTTGCGGCGATGTCATGCATCTCGCCGACGGTGAATTCCAGACCATCAGATGCAAGTTTGCGGGACAAAGTGCTTGAATCCATGCCGATTTTCTGTGCAAGTTCCTGCTGGGTCACACCGCGCTCTTTCAGCTTGCCGCGCAGAAGATTCATGTTGGTAGACATGAGTGGTTCACCTCCTTTCGTGACTCGCATAAACGCGAGTATCTGCACATAGAGTAACACGACAGAAGCAAGAAGTCAATAGACGACTTGCGTTTTTGCGAAAAATCTTTTTTGAATTTGCAAAACGCTATTGCAATTTTGCGACTTTTCGTGTATTCTCTTATCAAGAGGTGATGAACATGACCACCGGCGAAAGAATGAAGCAACGTAGAAAAGAAATCGGATTCTCTGCGGAAAAGGTAGCAGAGCGTCTCGGGGTTTCTCCTGCCACAATCTATAGATATGAAAAAGGAGATATTGAAAAGGTCCCGGTTGATAGCCTTGCGGAACTTGCGAAGATTTTGCAGACCACTCCCGCCTACCTGATGGGCTGGGAAGAGCAGCCGACTCCCAAGCCCACTTCGCCCGCTCCCATTCCGCCGGGCTTTGAGCCGATGCCAAAGATGAAGAAGATCCCCCTGATCGGCAGCATTGCCTGCGGGGAACCCATCACGGCAGAGCAGAATATTGAAAAGATGGTGGACGTGCCGGAGAACATCCGGTGCGACTTTTCCCTGACCTGCCACGGTGACAGCATGGTGGGCGCCGGTATCCACGATAAAGATGTGGTGTATATCCGTATACAGCCGGAGGTAGAGAACGGCGAGATCGCGGCGGTGCGCATTGATGGCGAAGCCACCCTCAAGCGGGTATATTACAACCCCGGAACGCTGACCCTGATGCCCGCAAACCCGGCTTATGCGCCCATGGTCTACACCGGCCCCAGCTGGAAGAGGTGCACATTGAGGGCAAGGCCGTGGGCTGGACGCATTGGGTGGGGTGAAAAAATCGCTCGCCGGTGCGAATTGCAGGATTGGTTGTGGAGTGCCGGAAGGTGTTCCGATAAATGGTAAAGAGGAACTTGATATGTCAAGAAAGAACAAGGTTGGATATTCAAAAAATATGCGAGTGCTGGGAAATCGTTTGACCGAAGCATGGATCGATTGGCACATTCTGTTTCGCGGGTGGCATTTGGTAGTAAATCTACAGCAAAACCAATCCCAAAAGCATCCCGAAATCACATATGGATGAACCTGAGTTTGAAACGAAGTACACTAGTATCCCACAGCCAGTGACTGTTGTCTGTGCTCTGATTGGTGTGCTGGTTTTTCTTGCTGATCTCAAAGATGACGGATTTCTGGTTTCATTCATTTTTGGATTTATAGCATATGGGGTTTTCTCTTCTAATTCTTTGCGTTATATATGGAGGAATCGCGGGAGCAAAGGAATTTCGTTCTCAAGATAGTGATAAATGCGAAGGACTACTCGAATCGGTCTATAATCCCAATCCTGAATGGATGGGGCAGACTGGCCTTGTTGATTCTCGCGCGAATGCAAAGGTCTTGGCTCCACAGTTTCTGAAGCAGGCTCAGGAAAGCGCTAAAATCCTTCAGACGACCACGGAACCGGCCACCTTTTTACAAGATATGACTTTTGCGTTGGACGCTTGATGGAACTTGAAAAGTGCAAAAAGTATGGTGCGCAGGTAAGTACTACTGATGATTTGAAGAAATATCGCAGCCTTAGCTTCCGAGATGATGCTGTAAAGGAAATCATTCATCGAACGGAAGAAAAGTATCAGGCAAAAAATCGAGAGCCTGAAAACAGCAAAGGCAAAACAGAACTGGGCAGAAAAATATTATCAGAATTTGAACCATATTTGCCTTACATGACAGACGGCCAGAAGTCTGAGCTTGGAGAAGCAAGCGCATATCTGTTTGATCTGGCTCAAAAATAAAAACGCCCCCGGTGTTGGCGCACCGAGAGCGTTTCCAAGAACAGCTTGTTCACGAGGAACAATACAGCCCTAAGACAACTGTATTGTACCACCTCCGGGCAGGCTTGTCAAAGTGTACCCATATGGAGGTGTATTTTTTATGGCGAGTTTCAAGGAGAAACTTGACAAAACGGAAACCGCATTTACGAGGTGCAGGCCAGCAATGGGCGAGGGCGGCGTGTCTGGCGCACCTTCCGCCCAGAGCCGACATGGAGCAAGCGCACCATTCAGCGGGAGCTGCAGAAATTCGCCGCTGAATTGGAGCAGCAGCTGGCGGATGGGGAAGTGCTGACCCGCGAAGAGACTGCGCAAAAGGCCGCTGCGGAAGCCGTAGAGGCGGCCAAAATCAAAACCTTCCGGCAATATGCCGAAGCTGTCTATCTGCCAGAGAAAGCCGCCACGCTGGCGGAAAAGACCCGGGCCAGTTATACCCAGCTGTTGGAGCAGCATGTCTTTTCCGGCTCTGGGCCATGTGCTGCTGCCGGAAATCACCCCGGCCATGATAAAGGCGTTACTTTCCAGTCTGTCAGAGGAGCTTGCCTTCGCCAGCGTGACAAAGGTGTATGCTGTACTACATAACCTGTTTAAGGCTGCCTTGCTGGATGATACGATAGACCGGAATCCAATGGACAAGGTTCCGCGCCCCGGAAGTCGAAGGATGCAGCCCTTCCTACAGAGCACAAGGCTTTTACTGCAGAGGAGACGCGGTATATTCTGCGCTGTCTGGATGGCGAGCCGCTCAAGTGGCGGGCGTTTATCCTGCTGCTTATCGATACGGGCTGCCGCCGGGGCGAGGCCTGCGGGCTGCAATGGCAGTCGGTGGATTTTGATACCAACACGATCACCATCGAGAGGAATTTGCAGTACACCTCCGAGCGGGGCGTGTACGAGACTCTGCCCAAAAACGGCAAGACCCGCGTTGTAGACATCTCGTCTGACGTGGCCGCGCTTTTGCAGGAGCTGCGGCAGAGTCAGCCGGTAACGGTGCGCTGGGTGTTTACGCAGGACGACAGCCCGGAGCCTATGCACCCAGACACTCCAACTCGTTACTTCCAGCGATTTGGCAAACGGTATGGGATAGAGCACTTCCACCCGCACAAGCTGCGCCACACGTCTGCCAGTCTTGCCATCACCAACGGTGCCGATGTAGTCAGCGTCGCCGCACGGCTGGGGCATTCTGACAGCAGCACCACGCTGCGGATGTACGCCCATGCCAACGAGGACAGCATCCGCCGGGTCGGTCAGACGGTAAGGGAAGCCTTGAAGCAGCCAGAAAAGAAGAAAGCTTGGATTTGATTCTGCTTCGTCGTGTCTCTTGATGGCTCGTATTCATCCTATAAACAGGATACTTAAAAACCGCAACTTGACCGCAACAAAAACCGCAACATCCTCGAAAAAAATTAACGAGATTGCATACAGCATCGGACAAACAAAATAATTGCATCACGCAATTTATTTGACAATGAAACAACACGACACAACACATTAAAGTCCCTTTTATAGCTCGTAATGAGCAGGTCGTCCGTTCGAATCGGATCAGTAGCTCCAAAGTAAAATCCCCGAAAAGTGGCTTCGCGCCTGGCTTTTCGGGGATTTTTGTTTGGCTGGGAAAATGCGTTCCGAGGGGAATGTGGGCGGTAATTGCCTCTGTTTCCGGGAAAGTTTTTTTGAAATGCAAGTCAAAATGCAAGTCAAAAAGGGAACAGAGGGAGTAAAAATAAGCGGCTCACCCTTGCGGGGTCATCGCACACTTGACATTGCGATTATACCTCTTTGAAAAGGCTGATAGAGCAGGTTTCGAGTGCTCTGCCAAACCGCCATATGCGGTTGAAAAATTTTGTGCAATTTTCATAGTTTTCTTCGCGCTGTTTTGGTGGTACAATAGAAGCAGAATCTAGTGACATTTAGGAGGAGCCGCATGGCAGAAAAGAGCATTGAATTAGACAGCGTAGAGATCGCAGCCGCCGTATTCGGGAACTGTGACCGGAACATCCGTATGCTGGAGAAAGAATTTTCGGTGACGGCGGTGTGCCGCGGTACGATGCTGCGCATTTCGGGCGAACCGGCCAATGTTGCAGCTGCGGCCCGTGCTGTGGAGGGGATGCTTCTCCTTATCGAGAACCATACGCCGCTGGAAGACCAGACGGTGCGCTACTGCCTGAGCCTTGCGCATGACGGCGAGGAAAAGCGTGTCCGGGAGCTGACCGAAGACTTCGTGACGGTGACGGTCAAAGGCCGGCCCATCCGTCCCAAGACCCTGGGCCAGAAAGAGTACCTCAACTCCATCCGGAACAACGCCATCACCTTTGGCGTCGGCCCGGCGGGTACCGGCAAGACCTACCTTGCTGTGGCAATGGCTGTCAAGGCGTTCAAGGCCAAAGATGTCTCCCGCATCGTGCTGACCCGCCCGGCGGTGGAGGCAGGCGAGAAGCTGGGCTTTCTGCCGGGTGACCTGCAGCAGAAGGTAGACCCCTATCTGCGGCCTCTGTACGACGGCCTGTTCGATATGCTGGGCGCAGAGACCTATGAGCGTCTGGTGGAAAAGCAGATCATCGAGGTTGCACCGCTGGCCTATATGCGCGGCCGGACGCTGGACGATTCCTTCATCATCCTCGACGAAGCGCAGAACACCACCCCGGAGCAGATGAAGATGTTCCTCACCCGCATGGGCGTCGGCTCGAAAGTGGTCGTTACCGGCGACGTCACTCAGATCGACCTGCCCGACCGCACCCGCAGCGGCCTTGTGGATGCACTTCAGGTCCTCAAAGGCGTGAACGGCATCGCGCAGTGCTACTTCACCGAAAAAGACGTGGTGCGTCACCGTCTGGTGCAGGAGATCATCAAAGCCTACGAGGCCGCTGCCCACCCGGCTAAACACTGAACCCTATGAAAAAACAACCCCGGCGGCATACCACAGAAACCGGGGGCATTCGCTCAATAGAATGTAGAAACGAAAGGAGCGGACGATTTATGTCCAATAAAGTTTTGATCACCAACTCGCAGAAAGCGATCAAGGTCCCCTCGGGCCTTCGCATCCTCATCCGCCGCGCCTGCAACGCTGTGCTGGAATATGAGCATTTTGACGACCCGGCGGAGATCAGCGTGACCTTCGTGGACAACGCAGCCATTGCTGAGCTGAACAACCAGTACCGCAACAAGCCGATGCCCACGGATGTGCTGAGCTTCCCTCTGGGGGAGAACGGCGTCTATGACGTGGACGAGAACAACGGCTGCAAGATGCTGGGCGATATCGTCATCAGCATGGAGCGCGCACAGGAGCAGGCGACTCTCTACGGCCATCCGCTGCAGAGAGGGTCGCTTTCCTGACGGTCCACTCCATGCTCCATCTGCTGGGCTATGACCACGAGAACGGCGGTCTGGAAGCCATGCGGATGCGTGAGAAGGAAGAAGCTGTCCTCATCCAGCTGGGTCTGCCCCGCACGGTGAGCTACACGGAATAAAAAGACAGGAGTTCTATTTTGAAAAACGAAACACCGATCCAGGGCCATTATGATACATCCTCTGTGTTCGTGGCGGTCATTGGCCGCCCGAACGTGGGCAAGTCCAGCCTGACGAATCTGCTGGTGGGGGAGAAGGTGGCTATCGTCACCTCCAAGCCCCAGACCACCCGTACCCGTATTACTGGCGTCATCACCCGGGGGCCTCTGCAGTACGTTCTGCTGGATACCCCGGCGTGCATAAGCCCCACAATAAGCTGGGCAAGCGGATGGACAAGACGGCCAGCGACTCCATTGCTGACGTCGATGTGTCCATGATGCTGTTCGAGCCCTACGGCGCGCTGAATGAATCGGAGATGGTTCTGGTCGAGGCTCTGAAAAAGGGCGGCCCGGCCATTGCGGTCATCAACAAGACCGACCTCGTCAAAGACCCGGCGGACCTCGAGGCCCGCAAGGCTGAGCTGAAGGCCCTGGGCGTCTTTGATGATGTCTATACCGTCAGTGTCCGCGATAATGACCACTGCGAGGAACTGTTCGATGCACTGAGCCGCTATGCCGTGGAAGGCCCACATTATTTTGACGATGATGCCTACACCGATATGCCTGAGAAGGAGCTTGTAGCGGAAGTTATCCGTGAAAAGGCTCTGCTCTATATGCGGGACGAGATCCCGCACGGCATTGCGGTCGTGGTCGAGCGCTTCAAGGAGCGCCCCGGCACCGACCTCGTGGACATCGACGTGAACATCTACTGTGAGCGGGAGAGCCACAAGGGCATGGTCATCGGCAAGGGCGGCGCGATGCTGAAGAAGATCGCCAGCGCAGCCCGCACCGACTGCGAGGAATTCCTCGGCTGCCGCGTCAACTTACAGTGCTGGGTGAAGGTCAAAGCCGACTGGCGCGATAACGAGTTCATGCTCAACAATTTCGGCTTCAAGCAGCAGCCCAACCGCTGAGCCTCATAACAGGACAGATTTCCCGGGGATAGCGCAGTACCATAGAGGTGACACTATACCTTAAGGAAAAGAAGGGAGCGTTGTCCGATGGATGTGGAACTCAGCTGGCAGACGTTTGCCTGCACGGTGATATTCTGTGTTATCTGGACTACAGGCGGCAGCTCGCTCAGCAGCGGCTCACCGCCCCGGCAGGAGAAAAACAGATGGATACCATTGTGACCCCGGGCCTTGTCCTGAAAGAGACCCGGTATAAAGAATCAGACCGGATCATCACGCTTCTGACGCCGGGGCTGGGAGTCATCTCGGCCTCTGCGCAGAGCAGCCTGCGGCTGAAAAGCAAACTGTTCAGCGCCTGCGGGCTTTTTTGTTACTCGGAGTTCGTGCTTGTCCCCGGACGGAATATGTATACAGTGCGAGAGGCGGATGTCAAAAACGTCTTCCACGGCATCTCGTCCTCCATCGAAGGGATGAGCCTTGCCATGTATATGGCGGAAATGGCCTCGGCGCTTTCGCCCACAGGAGACGAAGCCGCAAAAGAACTGAGGCTTCTCCTGAATTGCTTTTACATGATAAGCGAGAAAAAGGCCGACCTCCGGGTCATCAAGGCCGTATTTGAGCTGCGTACCATGAGTGAGTGCGGTTTTCTGCCGCAGCTGGTCTACTGCCGCGACTGCGGCACCTACGACGGCCCGGCCTTTTATCTCGACCCGGCGGAGGGCTGTCTGCTCTGCGAATCCTGCGCCCAAAAGGCGGGGAAGAAGTGCAATCTGGACGCCGGGGCGCTGTTTGCGCTGCGGCATATCTGTCTGGTAGAAGATAAAAAGATATTCGGCTTCCGTATTTCCGTCGGCAGTCTGGCAAAGCTCTCTACAGCAGCAGAGCAATATGCGCTGACCCATCTGGACAAGCCGTTGAAAAGCTACGCCTTTTTGAGATCCGTCCTGCCATAACCATTTGAAATCGATTTGATATCTTGATATAAGGAATTACTATGGAAACAAGTTATTTGAAAACGCTGGAACTGGACAAGATCATTGCCCGGGCGGCGGAGGGCTGCGTGTGCAAAGAGTCCCGCGAAAAGCTCCTTGCCATCGAGCCTCAGTGCGACCCCGATGAAGTGCGGTATGCGCTGGAACAGACCGATGCCATCAATTCACTGCTCATCAAGAACGGCTCGCCCCGCTTCGGTGGAGTAGAGGGCGTCAGTCAGCTGGCCGCCCGCGCTGTCAAGGGCGGTGTCCTCTCAATGGGTGAACTGCTGATGGTGGCCGGTGCGCTTCGCAACTTTCAGAACCTCGTCAGCTGGTACGGCTCTTCGGAACACGATGCACTTCCGACGGACGACTTATTCTATGCGCTGGCTCCTCAGCCGGGCCTCGAGCAGCAGATCTCGAGTGCCATCCTTGCACCGGATGCAATGGCAGATACGGCATCGCACACCCTGAACGACCTGCGCAAGAAGATCCGCGCGACTGAAAACAGCATCCGCGACCGTCTGGAAAGCATGGTCCGGAATATGGACACCTCCAAGTACTTACAGGAGAGCGTCGTCTCCATCCGAAATGGCCGGTATGTCGTTCCTGTCAAAAGCGAGTATCGCGGTGAGGTGAGCGGTATCATCCATGACGTTCGTCTACCGGTTCGACCGTCTTCGTCGAGCCTCAGGCTGTTGTGGAGGCAAACGCACGCATCCTTCAGTACCGCGCACAGGAAGCCCAGGAGATCGAGCGTATCCTGGTAGCATTTACCGGTCAGGTCGCAGCCATTGAGCCGCAGTTCCAGTACAGCTATAAGGCCATGCTGGAAATCGACGTCCTGCTTGCAAAAGCCCGCCTTGCACTGGATATGAAGGCGTTCAAACCCACTGTCCGGACGGATACGTCGTTCTCGCTCATCCGGGCGCGTCATCCGCTCATTGACGCAAAGAAGTGTGTTCCTGTCGATATTTCGCTGGGCAGGGAATATGATTCGCTCATCATCACCGGCCCCAACACCGGCGGTAAGACCGTCACTCTGAAAACGGCCGGTCTGCTTTGCGCGATGGCACAGTGCGGCTTCCTCATCCCGGCGGATGAGCGCAGTGAGATCTGTGTCTTCGACGAATTCCTTGTGGACATCGGCGATGAGCAGAGCATCGAGCAGAGCCTGTCCACCTTTTCCGGTCATATGAAGAAGATCACCGGCATCCTTGAGCTTGCCATGCCCCACACGCTGGTGCTTCTGGATGAGCTTGGTGCCGGTACCGACCCGGCGGAAGGTGCGGCACTGGCTGTTGCCATCATCGAAGAGCTGCGCCGCCGCGGTGTGCTCCTGATGGCCACAACGCACTATGCAGAATTGAAGGTGTTCGCTCTCGAGACAAAGGGCGTCGTCAACGCCAGCTGCGAGTTCGATTTGGAGACGCTGCGCCCCACCTATAAGCTCAGCGTCGGCGTTCCGGGCAAGTCCAACGCTTTCCTTATCAGCGAAAAGCTTGGCATCCCGGAGCGGGTTATTGAGGCGGCACAGCAGCATCTGTCCGCAGAAGACAAGCGCCTGGACGCCGTTCTGGGCCAGCTGGATGATTTGAAGCTCCAGCTCAAAGCCAGTCAGGACGAGGTGGAGGGCCTGAAAAACGAGGCCGCCCACCAGCTGGATGCAGCCCGTCAGAAGCGCGATGAGCTTATCCAGCAGGGCGAGAATGAGCTGGAAGCTGCCCGCGCCAAGGCCCGCGCACTGGCGCAGGAAGTCGAGAGCAAGGCCTACGCTCTGACGGATGAGCTGCGCCAGATCCAGAAAGACGAGCGGATGAGCACCCAGCAGAAGGCCCAGCGCGCACGTGAGATTGCAAAGAAAGAATCCGAAAAACTCTTTATCGGCACAGAAGTGGTACACAACCCGGTCAAGGAGTTTGTGCCGCTGAAGGAAGTCAAGGTGGGGCAGGAGGTCTGCATCGCAGAGCTCAACCAGCTAGCCACGGTGCTCTCTCTGCCGGACAAGAACGGGGATGTGCTGGTACGGGCCGGCATCATCAAGACCAAGGTCCCGCTCAAGGGGCTCAAGCAGCCGGAAAAGCTGGTCAAGGAAGCGAAGCCTCAGACCAAAGCCCAGCAGCGTTACTCCCGCCTGACCGGCGACGCCAACCGGCCCAATGGCAGGGTAGAGCGCGTACAGCGCACGGCAAAGAATGGAATGCAACCTGCTGGGTCTTACCGTAGACGAGGCGCTGCCGGAGGTGGATTCCTTCATCGACCGTGCGATTTTGAACGGCCAGACTGTGGTATATCTCATCCACGGCAATGGTACCGGCGCACTGCGCACGGCCATCCATAAGCATCTGCGGGGAAACCGAATGGTCAAGAGCTTCCGTCTGGGTCGTTACGGCGAGGGCGAGAGCGGCGTGACCGTCGTCGAGCTGAAGTAAGCCGATGGCAGGACGTTCAAATCCGGGACACTCACGCCGGAGAAGACAGGGCGGCCCGTCCGCTGCGACGGTCATCGGCCTTTTGGTGTGTGTCGTCTGCTTCAGTGCAGCATTTTTCCTTTGGAAAGCAGCGCTGTTCGGCTCCGGGCGAAATGAGAGCGGGGAAGAGCCTTTCCGACCTGTGGTGGGCGACCCGCCCTACCGGGTCTGCATTGATGCCGGCCACGGCGGGAAGCGACCCGGGCGCAAGGGGAGTCGTCGAAGAAAAAGAGATGACGGCCCAGACCTCCGAGGCTCTGCTTGCGCTGCTGGAGGCCGACCCTAATTACATCCCTCTTCGTTCCCGCGAAAGCTATGATGTCACCGCAAAGCCCAGCGAGCGGGCAGAAGCTATCAATGCCCAGAGCCCGCAGCTGCTGCTGTCTATCCACGGCAACTCCGCGCCGGAGGGTTCTGCCGCTGCAGGCTTTGAGTGTTATCCGTCCGTTCCGGGCCGTACATGGCATCAGGAGAGCTATTACTTCGCGCAGCAGCTGGCGCAGGGAATGCAGGCCGCAGGCGCAAAGCTCCGCGGCCACGGCGGCATCCGGTACATTTATTATCAGGGCGAGGTAAAGCAGCTTGTAGAGAGCACCCATACCGAAGTAAGGGACGAGCGAAGCTTTACCTTATTGGAAGATGTAAACTGTCCGGCGGTTCTGGCAGAACAGTGCTTTGTGACCAGCGAAGAGGACATTGCACAGTTTGGCCGCGAAGAAGGCTGTAAGACAGTGGCACGCGTTTACTATGAAGCGATCTGCGCGTACTTCGGAACACAGCCGCTGGATACACCGCTGTAAAGTCTGATGCAGTGGACGCTCGCGTGAAAGCGGTCTTGTCCAGCTGTATTTTACGATGCCTGCTTGGCAGGCGATCCACACGTCCCAAACGAAATGATATAAAGAACAGCAGAGGCTCCCAAAAACTTGCACCGATGACGGAGCGCAGGAGAAGGGGGCCTCTGTTTTTGATTTTTATAATATTTCGTATAATGCAGGTTATACGAAATATAGGGGAGTGAAAAAGCCCTCTTTTCCGGATTTCGGGCCTTTTCGGCGGCCCTGAGCCTTTTGGGCTGGCTGAGCCGTTTTTTCGGGTTTTGTACAGTTGTGTTATTTGAATGCATTGCTTTGTATGTTTTTGTTATTTTTTGTTTTACCTTTTCTTTAATGTCCAGTTTTTGCCGCTCGATTCGGGTGCGGCATACCGTTTTTACCTGTGCAGCCAAACTGCTTTGTAATACCACAATGCAGTAAAAACCCGATCCATTCAGCATCATCTGCAAATATCATCATGTAAAATGTTCGATACCAGCCCCCAGCCGCCGGTCAGATGATGTCCGGTTCGTAGAGCTGTATCTGACGTTTCAGTCGGTCCGCATCCTGCCGGGTGGCCTGCCGTACCGCTTTTGAGCTTGCGATGGCAATATCGGACACTTTTTCAGGTTTACCACAGCGATATTCCGCACCATATCGTCCAGCAAAGATTTTGGTACAAATTCCCAGTATGTGCCGTTCAAAATCATATTTGCCCAGCGCGCAACATTATTCCACGTCCTGTAGTAGGTTTTGCTGCCCCCATGATAAAGAAACTCCACGAGGCTTCCGTGCAGCCCATTCGTTTCTTTTAACAGTACAACGATATGTTTTCCGCCACGATGCCATCGGTGTTAAAGCAGCGCGGCTGCACAGAGGACGCCGACCATTCTGCCATCATCGCAGCCTCATCGCGCCGAAGGCTGTATCTGCTCAGATGTCATCATTTGTCGGTGCTTCCGTATCGGCAAGGCTCGAAACATCCACCCGGAAACCTTCCTGTGCGGCACCCTCAAAGGCCTCCATCGGGCCGTCCGGTGCATCATTTTCAGGCTCATCCGATGAAGGATCGGCAAATTCCCCCTTGCTCTCCCCTGTCTCCTTCGATGTTGTATCCAAGTTCGCCTTCTTGACTTCACCCAGCGGATTCTGCTCGATCGCTGCACGCACCTGAAATTCCTGCAGGTGTGTATAAATTTGTGTCGTGCCGACGCTGCTGTGGCCCAGAAGCTGTTTGAGGGTCAGAATATCCACGTTGCCAGTCTGATACATCAGCGTCGCGGCAGTATGGCGGAGCTTATGGGTGGAAAAACCGCGCAGACCCGCTGCTTTCATTGCTCCGGTCACCAGCTGCTCTACCCTGCGGTTTGAGATTCGCTCCTTGCGCCGCCGGGTGATAAAGACCGCTCTCTCTTTGGGGTTCAGACCCTCCATCGTGTTGCGCTTGTTCAAATAGATCTGCAATGCCTCCATGCAGGCATCATTCAAGTAGACCATCCGCTCCTTGTGGCCCTTAGCCGAACAGCCGGATCTGCCGCTGTTCCAGATCAATGTCGCCAAGTCCATGCCCACAAGTTCCGACAGACGCATTCCGCAGTTCAAAAACAGGACGACCATGCAGTAATCCCGCTCCGGGAAATCGCTCTGGGTCTGGGTGCTTTCCAACAGGTCCATGGATTGTTCTGCTGTCAGATATTTGGGCAAAACTTTATCCTGCTTGGGCGGCTTTGATGGATGCCGTCGGGTTCTCTTTGAGCAAGTCTACCTGATTGACCAGATAATCATAAAAGCCGTGCAGACTTGCCAGCCGCCGGGCCGTCGAAGACTTTTTGTTGCCGCACTCGCTGTTCAGAAAGTACAGATACTCATAAACGTCTTCCTTGGTCACACTGCCCCAGAAAGCCGTATCGAGCCCCTTGGGGTCGATGTCCTTTATCTCGGTATCGTCTGTACAAGGCCGCGCCGGCGCTTCATAAAGCGGCTGAACCCGCGCAGGTCGCAGTAATAGCTGAAGGCCGTGTTGGCGCTTTTGCCGGCGATCACTTCCAGATAGCGTACATACGCGACGATGTCCGGCGAGGCATCATCAAAAGGCTTATGTTTTTCGGGATTTTTCTCGTCCAGATAAATCGACATGGTTTCCTCTTTTTATGGTCACAGACGGTCGGATTTCAGGGCATGGATGGCGTCCGAGATATAGGCGGCACCGACAAGCTTCATGCCGGGATAATCGGCGGCGTTCAGATGTGCAAGGCTGTGCTTGGGTACGACGGCACGCTCAAAGCCGATACGCTCGGCTTCCCGCAGGCGCTGCTCCAGATTCGGTACACTGCGCACCTCGCCGCCAAGGCCGACTTCACCGATGGCGATGAGCTTATCGCTCACGGGGCAGTCCAGAAGCGACGATACCATGCTCAGACAGACGGCAAGGTCGCAGGCAGTATCCCGCAGGGCAATGCCGCTGACGATATTGATATAAACGTCCAGATTGCCAAAGAAATATCCGGCACGTTTTTCCAGCACGGCGATCAGCAGATTCATGCGGTTGTAGTCGTAACCGCTGCAGGCCCGGCGCGGTGCCGGAAAATTTGTTTTGGTCGCAAGGGCTTGTATCTCGCTGAGAATGGGTCGGCTACCTTCCATGGTACAGGCCACGCAGTTTCCGGAAACGCCCAGTGGACGGCCTTCCAGAAGCATCTGGGACGGATTTTCAATTTCCTCAAGGCCCTGCCGGTCATATCGAACATGCCAAGCTCGTTCGTGGAGCCATAGCGGTTCTTAGCCGCCCGCAGGATGCGGTATGGCAGCATTTTGTCTCCCTCAAAGTAAAGAACCGTATCCACGATGTGCTCCATGACCTTCGGGCCTGCGATAGCACCGTCTTTGTTGACATGGCCCACGATAAACATCGGGATCTCCTGCTTTTTAGCGACAGCCAGCAGGCGGGCCGCACTCTCTTTCACCTGACTGACCGTGCCGGACGAAGACGAGATGTCCATACACCGCATGGTCTGGATGGAGTCGATGACGACCAGTTCCGGCTTTTCCTTCTCGATGAGTCCGCAGATCTCGTCTACGTCGTTTTCTGCCGCCAGATAGATGTTATCCTGCGGGACTTTCAGGCGGGCCGCACGCAGCTTGACCTGACGGACGGACTCTTCGCCCGTGATATACAGCACCGTGTGCTGGTTGGAGATGGCACCGCAGAGCTGCAACAAGCATCGTAGATTTGCCCACGCCCGGCTCACCGCTCAGCAGTACGACGCCGCCCAACACGATGCCGCCGCCTAATACCCGATCAAGCTCGGAAATGCCCGTCAGGATACGGCTCTTTTCTTCCGTTGTGCTGATATCCGCCAGCCGCTTTGCCGTCAGCGAGGTGACGCCCTCCTGCCGGACAGGTGCGGCGCTTTGCCTCCGGAAAGCCCGGCTTGGGCGTTTCGGCAACCACATCTTCATTCATGGTGTTCCAACTGCCGCAGCTGGGGCAGCGGCCCATCCAGCGGGGGCTTGTCTCTCCACAGTTGGAGCAGACGTATACGGTTTTCAGCTTCGGTTCTTTCATTCTGAACTCCCTGTTTTCATTTCATGAAAATCATTTTCTTTATCATACCACATCCGGCCCGAGGGCCGCAAGAAAGCCGGGCGCTTATCCGGCCTGTATCAGACGATTTGCAAGACACACAAGGCCGGTGGCCGCACCGCAGAGCGGGCAGAGACAGACCGCCAGTAAGGCGAATTGCCCCACCAGGAGCTGTGCTCCTGCCGGATGCAGACTGCCGTTTCCCTTTCCGCCTCTGCCAAAAGAGAAGGCGTGGATCCGGCTGCTGACCTGCAGAGCCGAGGCTCCGAACAGGCAGAGCGCCCCCGCCGCCAGCGCGGTCGGCAGGCTGGCGGTGAGCAAAAAGAGAACGAGCTGCTTTGGAACCCCGAGGCTATTCAGAAGCTGCGCCGAGAGCAGGCCGGAGCCTGTCCCGTATAACATCGCAAACAGAAAGATGGGCAGCGGCCCCACTGCCGAAAGCCCCAGCAGGAGAAACACTGCCGCCGCCCCGAGGACGACAGCCAGCTCCGCCCCAAACAGTTCCACCGCCTGTGCTGTACTGGACGCCGCGAACACTCCGCGCCAGCAGTCCAGATAATAGGCCAGCGTCTCCATCTCTTCAGAATCGCACAGCGCCTGCAGGACGCCCGCCATCAGCGTACCGAAGAGATAGGCCGCCGCCAGAAGGATGCAGTCCCGGCTGGCCCACATAAGGGCTTCCGCCGGGGAGCCTTCAGAAAGGCGGAAACCCGCCAACGGCTCGGAGACAGGCGTTCAGCTTCTCGACAGAGCTGATGGCGTTCTTGGTGAAGCGGATCTTCACACGGTCAGCGCCAGTCTCCAGCACGAAAGTGTCGTCCTTGATGGCGACCACACGGCCGACGATGCCGCCGATGGTAGTGACCTGATCGCCAATTTCCAGAGAAGAGCGCATTGCAGCGTCTTTCTTCTCCTGCTTCTTCTGGGGACGATAGATCATGAAATAGAGCATCACCAGCATCAGCGCCAGAGTAAAGAAAAGGCTGATATAGCTTTCGGTGGTAGTGGTCAGAAATTTCATGGGGAAAAATCTCCTCTCAAAATTCAGATAAGCTTATTATACCTTTTATTCGACCGTTGCAAGGCTTATTCTCAAATTCTTGTATCAAGCAGCTTGACATAGCGGTCGTGGAAAGCGGTAAACGTGCCAGCATCCAGCTCATCGCGGATCCGCTCCATCAGGTGATTGTAGAACCAGAGGTTATGCATGACTGCCAGACGCATACCCAGCATCTCCTCCGCCTTGAACAGGTGGCGAATATAGGCGCGGGAATAGTTCCGGCAGGCCGGGCAGCCGCAGGTGGGGTCAATGGGGCGCTCATCCCGCTCATACTTGGCATTTTTGATGTTGATGATACCGCCCCAGGTGTTCAGGTGGCCGTGGCGGGCATTGCGGCTGGGCATGACGCAATCAAAGAGGTCCACGCCGCGGGAAACCGCCTCGATGATGTTGCCGGGAGGTGCCTACGCCCATCAGGTAGCGAATCTTGTCCTTGGGCATATAGGGCTCGACCGGCTGATCATCTCGTACATCACCTCAGTGGGTTCGCCCACAGCGAGACCGCCGATGGCGTAGCCGTCCAGGTCCAGATCGGCGATCTGCTTCATGTGCTCCACACGCAGGTCCGCAAAGGTGCAGCCCTGATTGATGCCGAAGAGCAGCTGGTCCGGGTTGACGGAGATGCCTTCATGCTTCAGGCGTGCCATCTCAGCCTTGCAGCGCTTGAGCCAGCGGGTCGTGCGTTCACAGCTGGCTTTGGAGTAATCGTGCTGGGCGGGGTTTTCGACACATTCATCAAAGGCCATGGCGATGGTAGAGCCGAGGTTTGCTTGAATCTGCATACTTTCCTCAGGACCCATAAAGATGCGGTGGCCGTCGAGGTGAGAGGCGAACGTCACGCCCTCTCGGTGATCTTCCGGAGCTTGGCGAGGCTGAACACCTGGAATCCGCCGCTGTCGGTGAGGATGGGGCCGTTCCAACGGGTAAACTTGTGCAGACCGCCCATGTCTGCCACCAGCTTGTCGCCGGGACGCAGATGCAGATGGTAGGTGTTGCAGAGCATGACCTGCGCACCGATGTCCTTCAGGTCATGGGCAGACAGGCCGCCCTTGATGGCGCCGGCCGGTGGCAACATTCTGGAATGCGGGGGTCTGCACCGTGCCGTGTACGGTCTTGAACTCGCCCCGCCGGGCGTTGTGCTCCTGCTTGAGCAGCTTGTAGGTCGTCAAAGAAGGCATAATATTTTTCCTTTCTGCGCACGGAAAACAGCCGTGCATCCTGCCGCAGGGGGCGTATGCTCTCGCTGCGGATACAGAGTCGGGATATTACAGCGGCGAAGCGCTATAATAGTTACAAGATCAGCATCGCATCGCCAAAGCTGAAGAACCGATATTTCTGCTCGACAGCCACCTTGTAGGCGGCCATCGTCTTTTCGTAGCCGTACAGCGCCGACACCAGCATGATGAGGGTGCTTTCGGGCAGATGGAAGTTGGTGATAAGGCCGTCGATGCAGTTGAACTTGACACCGGGATAGAGGAAGATGTCGGTGTTGCCGCTGCAGGCTTTGATCTCGCCGTACTTGGCGGCGACAGCTTCCAGCGTGCGGCAGCTGGTGGTGCCTACGGCGATGACACGATGGCCTGCTGCCTTGGTGTCATGGATGAGCTTTGCAGTCTCCTCGCTGACGGAGTACCACTCGCTGTGCATCTTGTGGTCGGAGATCTCGTCTTCCTGCACGGGGCGGAAGGTGCCGAGGCCGACATGGAGCGTCACCTCGGTGATGTTGACGCCCTTGGCGCGGATGGTATCCATCAGCTCTGGCGTGAAGTGGAGGCCAGCTGTGGGAGCGGCAGCGCTGCCCAGCTCCTTGGCGTAGACAGTCTGATACTGGCTCTGGTCGTCCAGCTGCTTGGTGATATAGGGCGGCAGAGGCATCTTACCGAACTCGTCCAGCTTCTCGTAGAGGGTCTCAGTGTCGTAGTAGAAAGTGACGAACTTATTGCCGTCTTCCAGCGTCTCGTCCACGATGGCCGTCAGGCTGCCGTCGCCAAAGCTGACCTTGGTACCGGGCTGCATCCGCTTGCCGGGCTTTGCAAGGCACTCCCACTGGTCGCCCTTCACCTGCCGCAGCAGCAGCAGCTCGCAGACTGCACCGGTGGGCTGCTTGATGCCCACGATGCGGGCGGGCAGCACCTTGGAGTTGTTCACCACCAGCAGGTCGCCGGGCTCGAGGTATTCGGGCAGGTCGTGGAAGATGCGGTGCTGGATGCTGTCGTCTTTCTGGCTCAGGACCATCAGACGGGCCGCATCACGGGGAGACGCAGGCTCCTGTGCAATAAGCTCTTTGGGTAAATCATACCAAAAATCTTTTTTAACATAGTTAGCATTTGCCTTTCCGATGATTGACACGAATGCCGTATCAATGTTATCATAAAATCTGTATAGCGGTATCTATTATATTGCATAGACGTCTGCTTTGCAAGCGGAGTCTTATGCGAATTGGCTTTGAAAGGAAAGGTGCTGGAAATGGATAAACAATATAAAGTGGGCGTCGTCGGTGCCACCGGTATGGTAGGCCAGCGTTTTGTTACTCTGCTCGAAAATCATCCCTGGTTCAAGCTGACGACTCTGGCCGCTTCCGGCCGGAGCGCCGGCAAGACCTATGAGGAGGCTGTCGGTTCTCGCTGGGCCATGACCACCCCGATGCCGGAGAGCGTCAAGAAGCTGGTGGTGCTGGATGCATCCAAGGTGGAGGAGGTCGCCTCTCAGGTGGACTTTATCTTCTGCGCCGTCAATATGCCGAAGGACGAGATCAAGGCTCTGGAAGAGGCTTACGCCAAGGCAGAATGTCCCGTCGTTTCCAACAACAGCGCACACCGCATGACACCCCGGACGTTCCGATGGTAGTGCCTGAGATCAACGCCGACCACATCGACATCATCCCCGCTCAGCGCAAGCGCCTGGGCACCAAGCGCGGCTTCATTGCCGTCAAGTCCAACTGCAGCCTGCAGAGCTATGTCCCCGCGCTGCACCCGCTGATGAAGGATTTCGGTGTGAGCAAGGCTCTGGTGTGCACCTATCAGGCAATTTCCGGTGCCGGCAAGACCTTTGACCGCATGCCGGAGATCGTGGACAACGTGATCCCCATCGGCGGCGAAGAGGAAAAAGAGTGAGCGCGAACCCCTGAAGCTGTGGGGCCACATCGAGGGTAATGAGATCGTCAATGCAGAGAAGCCCACCATCACGGCGCAGTGCTTCCGTGTGCCTGGTCTCCGATGGCCACACCGCTGCCGTGTTTGTGAGCTTTGATAAAAAGCCCACCAAAGAGCAGATGCTCGAGGCATGGGCAAATTTCCGCGGCCCCGCACAGGAGCTCAACCTGCCCAGCGCTCCCAAGCAGTTCCTGCACTACTTCACTGAGGAGGACCGTCCGCAGCCCAAGCTGGACCGCAACACCGAAAACGGCATGGCCGTGTGCATCGGCCGCCTGCGGGAGGATACTCAGTACGACTACAAGTTTGCCTGTCTGAGCCACAACACCCTGCGCGGTGCTGCCGGCGGTGCCGTGCTGCTGGCAGAGCTGCTGGCGGCCAAGGGCTATTTTGACTGATCTGCGCGTTTTTTGCGTGAGAACGCAATCAAAGGAGTTTTTGCTATGAAGAATCCTGTCTTTACGGGTGCGGGTGTTGCCATCATCACCCCGATGTATGAGGACGGAAGCATCAATTTTGACGAGCTGGGCCGCATCATCGAGGACCAGATCGCCCGCAGCACAGATGCCATCGTCATCTGCGGCACCACCGGCGAGTGCTCCACCATGACCGATGAGGAGCAGCTGGCTACGATCAAGTACACGGTGGATGTTGTGAATCACCGTGTACCCGTCATCGCAGGTGCAGGCTCCAACGACACCGACCACGGCTGTGCACTGGCTGCCAAGTCGGCTGCCTGCGGCGCAGACGCCCTGCTGATGGTCACCCCCTACTACAACAAGACCTCGCAGGCCGGTCTGGTGGCACACTTCACCGCCATGGCAGAGGCCGGCGGCATCCCGGTGATCGTGTACAATGTTCCCTCCCGCACGGGCCTGAACATTGCCCCGGAAACGGCACTGGAGCTGAGCAAGCACCCGCTGATCAACGGCATCAAGGAGGCTTCTGGCAACATTTCACAGGTGGCCAAGATCGCAGCCCTCTGCGGCGATGAGTTGAACATCTACTCCGGCAACGATGATCAGGTGGTTCCTCTGCTGGCTCTGGGCGGCAAGGGCGTGATCAGCGTGGTTTCCAATGTGGCACCGGAGCTGGTGCACAACTGCTGCCAGGCCTTCTTTGACGGAGATACCGCAAAGGCCCGCGACCTGCAGCTGGAGATGCTGCCGCTGTCCGATGCACTGTTCTGCGAAGTGAATCCCATCCCGATCAAGTATGCAATGAATCTGCTGGGCTGGGAGGCCGGCGAGTGCCGCTGCCGCTGGTGGAGCCCAGTGAGGCACATCAGGCACAGATCGAGAACACCCTGCGCGCAGCCGGTCTGATCCAGGAATAAGTTTCAGGTAAAATGCCCAGGGAGACGGTTCTCCGGGCATTTTGCCGTATTATAGCGTAAAAAAGAAAGGAACTCAACTATGACGGAAATCGTGATTCAGGGCATTGGCGGCCGTATGGGCCATGTCCTGTGCGATATGATCGCACAGCGGGATGACTGCTGTGTTGTGGCAGGCATTGATGTGAAAGACGGCGAGCAGAACGGCATTCCCGTGTATGACAGTCTGGACAAGCTGGAGGGCAAGGGCGATGTCATCATCGATTTCAGCTCCCCTGCTGCCGTGGAAAAGGCCCTGCCCTACTGTGAGACTCACAAGCTGCCCATCGTGGTCTGCACCACGGGCCTTTCCGAAGAGCTGCAGCTCAAGGTCGTGCAGCTGTCCCGCAGCATCCCGGTGTTCAAGAGCGCCAACATGTCCATGGGCATCAATGTCCTGTCGGAGCTGTGCAAGCGTGCTTCGGCCATCCTGGGCGTGAATTACGACGTGGAAATCGTGGAACAGCATCACCACAACAAGTTGGATGCCCCCAGCGGCACGGCCCTGATGCTGGCAGACGCGATCAATGAGGAGAACGATGGCGCTTACCACTACGTCTATGACCGTTCCTCTTCGGCAACAGGAGATAACCTGATCCATTCCCCCATCTACAAGCAGGCCGCCCGGCGGGCAGGCGAAGACGGAAAGTACAGCTTTGATTACTGCTATGCACATTGCTCCTTTCTATGCGGAACAGGATGTGAACTGGATCAATCAGGAAACGCTCTGCAGCGATGAGCTGGAACCCTCCTCCTATCCTTTCGCTTTTCTAAGCCTGACTGTGCCCGGGCGCTTTACCGCCGGCATCCTGGTTTCAGATTGTCCGCTAACCACAGGACGATAATCTAGCCACTCTGGCTGCCACCTGCGTTCTGGGAGCTGCATGCCGGAGGACGTAGTCACCACCGGCCTGTGCCCTGGTGCGGATGACTACAGGCCGCATTCCGCTGCAGACCGTCAACGGGGTGACCATCGCCTACCTTTCCTACACGAGCAGCACACCAACCAGCAGCTCCATGCCCCACCAACGGGCTCATCCCTACCGATGTGATCGAGCAGGCAGGTGCGCCAGCACACCAGCAGGCCGACTTTGTGATCGTGGGTGTGCACTGGGGCGTAGAGGACAGCCACACCATTGTGGACAGTCAGCGCACACTGGCGCAGAATCTGGCAGACTGGGGGCGCAGATGTCATCGTGGGCACCCATCCGCATGTGCTGCAGGATGCCCAGTGGCTGACCGCAGCGGACGGCGGAGAAGCTTTCGTCGCCTTTCGCTGGGCAATTTCCTCAGCACCCAGAGCCGGCCGAATCAGTTGGTGGGTGCGATCCTGACCTGCAGCTGCAAAAGACCACCCAGCCGAACGGCTCGGTGCAGTGTGCCGTGCTTGGAACGCCGCAGCTGCACCCCACCGTGACCCATTATGAAAATCAATGTGCGCACCTACCTTTGCGCGATTACACGGAATTGGCGGCAGCGCATGGTGTGCGGGCAAATTATTCTCCGATTTCAGCCTTGACAGGATACAAAAAATCGCGCAAAATAATATGTGCGTATCTTTCTGGCACTTACATAAAATGTGAAATATTGAGCCCGTTGTCCGGCAGCCCGTAGAGTGGAGGACTTTATGTACGGAGTATCGAAGATCCAACATTGAGCCCAACCTGATGATGATCTGCAGGACGTCCCGGTATCTGGATATCTTTGCAGAGACCGGCGTGGTGGTGGATATGATCAGCCAGAGCGC
>VOFB01000505.1_pt1 | contig 30001 bp, 28 predicted proteins | sample 5384141 | NCBI WGS metagenome assembly VOFB01 (sample SAMN12384721, study PRJNA508395) | human gut metagenome | isolation source: healthy gut A | host: Homo sapiens | reverse complement strand
GAGAGACAATATGGTTGACTCAGCGTCAAATAGCAGAATTGTTCGGCACGAAAGTTCCAGCTATCTCTAAACATCTAAAGAATATATTTGCCTCTGGTGAATTAGACCGAGATGCGACTATTTCCAAAATGGAAACAGTCGTGAACAGAGGATTTAGAGGGGCATCCATAGAGATAGTTGACCATTACAATCTTGATGCAATCCTTTCGGTTGGCTATCGTGTAAATTCAAAAGAATGCTACAGCATTCCGCATTTGGGCAAACAAGATTTTGAAACAATACCTCTTACAAGGCTATGCCATCAATGAACGTATTGCAGCGCAGAAATTTGATGAACTAAGCCAGTTGGTTAAGGTTCTTGGTCGTACTATTCAGAATCAGGAGAAGCTGACAGAGGATAGTCGCTCGCTGTTGAACGTAGTGGTGGATTATACATACGCCCTTGATACACTTGATAGATATGACTATCAGGAACTGACGATTGAAAACAACAGAAAAGTTGCATTTCATGCCACATACGAAAGTGCGATGGAGGTTATCCATGGGTTGCATGAAAAATTTGGTGGCAGCGCATGGTTCGGCAATGAAAAGATGATTCTTTCAAAAGTTCCATCGGGCAGATATACCAGACCTTTGGTGGTATTGACCTCTATCCATCTGTTGAGGAGAAAGCAGCCATGTTACTGTATCTTGTTACAAAGAACCACTCATTCAGCGATGGCAACAAGCGCATTGCTGCAACACTCTTCCTGTGGTTCCTCAATGGCAACGGTATTCTTTACAATGAAGATGGTAGTAAACGTATTGCCGATAATACATTAGTGGCGCTGACTCTGATGATAGCAGAAAGTCGCACCGAAGAAAAGGATACGATGCTGAAAGTCATTGTAAACCTCATCAATCAGAACAACTAAGAGGGAAAATAATGCCAATGTAGCAGAATTTTGTTGTGCATTTCGTTCAGAAGTATGAATGGGCATAACTTTGTCATTTTCAAACCTCATAAAGATAATCTTATGAACAAAAATGACAGAGTGTCCAAAGAGCGTATGGACGAAATCAAAACATGGATGGAAACACATCCACAAGAGTATTCGCAATTTGCGGAAAGGATGAGCCAAGAAGGGATTGGCGGAATATTAAAATTGGGAGAGGTTGCTCTTTCATCTTCGCCAAAGTTCAAGAAAGAAGTGGAAAAGATGATGGAGAGCGACTCGTTTGATAGTGTTCCCTTTTGGAAAGTCTTTCAATGTCCGACTTTGCAGCCAATTATTTCAGTGACAAGAGCGATGACAGGATGGCTATGGCTGCCTGGATAAAGTATGGTGAATCGCCGGAACTGATTCTTGACGAGTTAGATAATGCAGTTGTACAGCAGGAGAAGCAGAAATATAGAGATGCTCTCCAACTTGGGTAAGAATGCTTTTCGGCAGATTCTTCTATCGGAAAAATCAGCCCAACCGTGAATTCTACTATCAAAGACACCAGGCGCAGAGCAATAGTCCCTTTCTGGCATTACTTGCTTCCCATGATGAAGACCTCATTAAGCGAATTGGAGAATGGGGTATTTGGGAAGCTATAGCGGAATGAACATAGCTCACTTGTATATTGCTCTTGTAGAAGCAGGAGAGATAAGCGCCAAGTTGCCATTAACAAAATTCTTGGATGCCATGAAAGAAACTTATCCTCAGCACCCCACTATCGGTGTGCGTCAATTACAGAAAAGCGTATGCTACCTACAAAGTCTATCGCCTAACAAGAAACAATATGGCAAGGATGAGCTTGAACATCGCTATGCTATAGATCTGATAAAGTCGGAAGTCATTCTTGTAAACACCTAATCGGTAGCGTGAAATTGATTCGTTTGCTTCGTTTTCGGGTTCGCGAACTAAACGAACTCTTATTTTTCTTTATTCCAATAAATTACACTATACTTTTGTGCCATCGTTTCCTGTTGAGGCGATGGCGTTTCTGTCTTAATCCGTCAGCAGATGCGTTCTTCACTCAGACGGAATATAAAAAATATGGACGAATTATTCAATATCCTCAGTGATGGTAAAGTTCACGTGAAAGTAGAAATGAATGCGGAAGACCTGAAAGCATTCTCTGATGAACTCATCCGCCGTGCAAAGGATGAACTTGGCTCTATGGTGGAGGCTGCAAGAAAGGAGCGTATGCTCTCTAAGACAGAAGTAAAGGAACTGTTTGGCGTATGCGATGCCACCCTTTGGCATTGGGCAAACAAAGGTATTCTCAAACCTGTAAAGACAGGCAACAAGGTTCTCTATCCAGAATATGAGGTGCGCAAAGCCCTCGGACAACGTCATACAAATATCTGAGACTATGGAGAACAACACTAGTATTTCTTTCCCTTTAGTTGTATTCCCAGAGTCCATCCGTACAATTGTGGAGTCACTTCATCAGTACGAGAACTATCAACTGGATTTCACAGCCGCTGCATTCCTAACTGTGTTTGCAGCGGCAATGGGAAACACATGGTCGGCTCGTTTCATGACAGGATGGGTCAGCCGTCCGATTGTGTATATCGTACTTGTCGGACCACCCAGTTGTGGAAAGACACCTCCATTGCGTCAGGCTATAGTTCCTCTATTGAAACTTGATGAAGAATATGACAGCGCATATGACAAGGAGATAAAGGCATATCGTAAATGGGAACGGCTTACACCTAAGCAGCGTAAAGCCCAATCATTACCCGAGGAAATGGAACCTCCTAAGCATAAATGCCATGTGGTGGTCAATTCCACAATAGAGGCTCTGATTATAGCCATGCGTGACAACCCGCACGGAGTTCTTATCTACAATGATGAGATTGACAGCTTGCTTTCCAACTTCAACCGCTATAATGGTTCGGATGAGAGCTATTTCCTTAGTCTGTTCAGTGGTACACCATTCAAATATAGCCGTAAGTCAAACAACGAGTATATATTTCTTCCTCGCCCGTATTGTTCCATCATCGGCTCAACGCAGCCAGGGATGCTATCTACTTTGTTTGGTGGGAAACGAGCCTTGAACGGATTTTCTTCACGCTTTCTAAAGGTGTATCCCAAGATTTCGTCTATGCCGTCATGGGGAGAAAAGACCATGCCCGATGATGTGCTGGGAGAATGGGAACGAATTATACGTCAAGTTGTGAGTAATAACTTAAAGGAAGAACAGACTCTTTTGAGCTTCCTTTCTCCCAAGAAGCCAAGCACTTGCTTATTAACTGGAAAAACGAGACCAACAATCGTATCTATTCTGAAACAGATTCCGAAACTGTTAAGGCTCTCTGTGGCAAGATGGAAACGTATCTCATACGTTTTTGCCTTATCATTCAGATTATGCGTAGCGTCTGTGGCGAGTCTGAAATGAATGAAATTGATATTGATAGTGCAGAACGAGCTATCCTCTAACAGAATACTTTCGATCTATGGAAGAATATGTTGCACCGGAAATAGAAACAGGAGTCCTGGATATGAGGCATACCGAATTACTATCCCTACTGCCTCAATCGTTTTCTACATCCGAGGCTGTTTCTGTTGGCAAGAAGCTCGGTATGTCTGAATCCACAGTTAAGAGATTCCTACGTGAAGGTGCGCGAGTTCATCAAGAAAGAGGCGCATGGGCTATATGCTAAACTCTAAAATGTCGGATGACACTTTGAACTTTTGACACGATGACACTTTGAAACAGCTCCATGTGGCCCATTGAAAGAAATCTAAATTTATCGGGAATTATACAGCGTGATTCCATATAACTCCCGATAAATATTTAACTCAACCTATTCTTTCTTGTACGATTTCAATAGCTGCAAACTTTAATTTATTTTCATCTTCATCCTCTACCGCATCTAATACACTTTGTCTGCTAACCATAGAGTGAGAAGTTCATTTTTATCAATCTTGAAATAATCTGCCAATTGTATTACTTGTGTCCGTTTAGCTCGTCTGTCTCCGCGCTCTATTTTGCTGAACATCGGAGTATCTATTTCAAGTAGTGCAGCCAATTGTCTTTGCAGTACTCCGTGCTCTGCTCTTAATTCTTTTATTCTTTCTCCTAATAACATACTTCTTCAATTTACGAATTTGACATGAGTTAATCGGATTTTATTATCCGCTATAATATGACGGAATCCGTTATAATTTCCGCTATAATTGGAATAAACCGTCAAAATCTTCTGTTATGACTATTCTTTTAAGAACCATATCCGTCCTTTTGCGTAAATAAGTTTATCCACACTTAATGCGCTAAGTATATCTCCTAAAAGTCTCAATTGCTGTTCATGCGTCTTAACTTGCGGCATTACATCTTTGATATATTCATAAATACTATCACGTTTCGCTCCATCTGTACCGGCATTCTTAAGATACTGCAAAATCATCTGTTTCATTTTCTCCTTATCAAGTCCTTTCTGCTTAGTATAACCCTGCAGTTGATTAGTGGCCTTTGCAATCCCTAAAGATATTGTATAATTGGGAGCTTCGCCCTCAATAAGTCCTCTGTTTAGTAAATTCTGCGCAACATCCTCATGAATAGTTCTGCCCTTTTGGACTGCATCTAATGATATGCAGTCCCATAAGGTCAGTGAATCGTTGGTTTTGAGTAAATTAGTATATTGTTTATTTATTTCATTGCCATAAATGCGTACCGACACTTTTCTGTTTTTAGCGTCAATTTCATAATCAGGCATTGGAAAATGGCGACGCCATTGTTCATTAAACATTTTCTTGATACCTCTACTTACTGTGTCTATCATGTTGAAATCAACCATTGCCCTACAAAGACACTCATTGCGGAAATATGCTTGAGGCTCTTCATTTGTTAAAGCATTTTCCAAAGTACCAGGAATGAAGCTCCCTGCATTGGAGTAATAAAGATAAGTCGGATTTTCCACAAAGTTTATGCGCTGCTGCATCGTGTAGTCCTGATGTGCGATACAGTTATGAAGAGCTTCACGAATGGTGTAGTCATCATAATGTTTCATCGTGTCGGGGAAAAGCGTTTCTCCCGGCATTTCACGCATTGTTAGGTTCTCTATCCTTGACAAGATCTCATCTACGGTTAATATAAATGGCACGGTGAAGTGTTCGTAATCCACAACATCTTGCTTTTCATCCCGTCTCGTCCAAGTCACCTGAACAACAGCTGGACGTAATTTGAAAGCAGATTCATATTTGCCAAGAAGAATGATGGCAGCACGTGTAATGCCTCCATTCTTCATTATGCCGCACTTGCTCAAAAATGTTTCCACACTCCACACATTTACCTCAGCTTCAGGAATCCGGTTATGCACTTTTTTGAACATCTTGCGAGCTTTGGCTATAGCGACCTCATCAAGGTCATCAATCGTTGCATCGGGTACAAGCAGACCAATCCGTATCACTAAATAGGTTCATCAAGAATTGTGCCATACGCTCAGCAGTCATATCTACAAGAGAGTCCTCTATCCGTTGCCATGCTTTGTTATGAGCAAATACAGGCCGTTTGGGCAGGTGTTTAGGGATGTGAATTACCCAAACTTTCTTGTTTGTATCATCCGTAATAAACTCTTCGATATCAGTCTTCTGTAGAAAGGTTTACACATCTTTCCGTCAAGACGCAATATAACCTTTGTCTGTCGTAGTTGTATGTGTCTGTTCCGATAATTTCCAAGGTTTTGTCATGAACACCTATCACCAAATGTCCACCTTCCATATTGGCTATAGCTGACACGTATGATACTACATCATCTTTCTTCGTCACCGCAGAACGAGTTTTTCAGATTCTTAAATTCCTTCCATTCACAAAACAATCCAAATTCCTTGTCTCAATCTTATCTATCCGGGACACACGGTATAACAATTTTGGCTGTAGAATATTATTATCCAGTCATTTAACCATATCCATACACCCAATAGCATATGCAAAAGGATTTCTCCTCCCAAATGCGTACCATGCACATATCTCTATGGTAGAGTAGTTGCTACTTTTCTAAAAAGATAGTATCTGTTGTTCATAAGTCTTTGTTTAATTCTGCTACCAGAATGACTATTATCCGAAAGTATCTTCGTCTTTTTCTCTTTTCGTCTTTTTAATACTTTCTTGAGCTTCTGGAAGTAGCTCTTGATTAACAATTCCACTTGCGTCTTGCTCTGTCGTCAGCCCAATTTCTCAAGCCCCGAATCTTTTCAGACATAGTTCTAGCTAACGGAATAATTTGAGAGCAAGCTGTTTCAAGATGGCGAATGTTAATAACCGGATTAATAGGATCGTCAATATAGGCAAGGAACATTGATTCCTTAACGGCTTCTTCTATTTCTGCTCCATTAAACAAGCGAGTAGCATCAGCCAAACCATCTAGTTCATGTATGGCTGTTTGGTTATTTTTTGCAAGATGAATACGCAGAATCTCCTTTCGTTCTTCTTTTGTCGGCAAATCCACAAAGAAAATCTCATCAAAACGTCCCTTTCGCAAGAACTCTGGAGGCAACTGGCTTATGTCGTTTGCAGTTGCTACGACAAAAACAGGCTTGGTTTTCTCTTGCATCCATGTTAGAATGGTAGAGAAAATGCGTGAATTTGTACCTCCATCTCGTTCTCCACCAACATTGAGTCCCTTTTTCGATTTCGTCAATCCAAAGAACACAAGGTGCAACAGCTTCTGCTGTAGCTATGGCGCGACGTATATTGTTTTCACTGCTACCTACTTCTGCTTGAAACACTTTACCAATATCTAATCTCAAAAGAGGTTGTTTCCATTCAGTCGCTACACATTTAGCAGTAAGGCTCTTACCACAACCTGGCACACCAAGAAGCATGATACCTTTTGGCTCTTGAAGTCCAAAGTCTCTGGCTTTACGTTCAAAAGACTTGCTTCGTTGTTTTAGCCACTTCTTAAGATTATCCAAGCCTCCGACATTATTTTTCATGTCGAGATTAACTTGGATATAATCTAGAAATACCGCTTTTCTTAATTATTTGTTCCTTTTCATTTGCAATGATCTGTACTGCGTCCTTATTATTAAGCCCCACCACTTGATTAGCCAAACGAAATGCAAGTTCCGCTTCCGTATCTGTCAATCCTAGAGCTGCATCCAAAATGTATTTCTTCAAGTCTTCGTCGACTGGATTTGGATAAATGCTCTTAAATCGACGGTCTAAATCTTTTCGATCTGGCAGCGGAACGGATATGACTGTAACGTATTTCTCTATTTCGTCAGGAAGTTGATACGATGGAGACAAAAAAATGATATGTTTGTTAAGCTTTTTCATCTCATTTGACAGTTTTCGCAAGCTGACGATAACCTTCTCCCTATCAAAATATTTATGAAAATCTTCTATAAGAAAAATTTCCTTTGAATCATCTTCCGATTTACCAATTCCTTTGTGGAGGTATTCCAAAAGAGTTTCACAATCCTGTGTACTCTCATATTCTGGATGTAAGACAATACCATCCAATCGGTTGTTGAGGTTCTTGTTATGGGTTCTTAGAAAATCAACACAATCCCATGTATGGAAAGCGTAATCGCCTTCAAATGCTATCCTTCTCAGTTTTTGTGTTACTCGACTGTATTCAGAAGTCACTAAATACAGGAGAGGAAAACCGGCACTGAGCATATCCTTTATTTCTCCGAATGTTTCTTCCATCTTATTTAATAGTTTGAGTGGTTTTATTAGTTAGCTTTTTATGCTCTTTCAAGCGTGCTATCATTATGTCATATTCTGGTTTTTTAGTCATGATGCGCTTGTTTCCGAACGCTTCTTGCAAATCGTCCATTGCCGCATGAGCCATCTCGTTCACATCGTCCGGCAAATAATTTGAATCAGTCACCACTGTACCATCATTGAGTATCGAAAATTTTATCTCATAACGCTTCTCCTTTTCATCTTCAAGCTTTGTGTAACCAACCATGCAAAAACGGTCAACCTCTTCAGCTGTAGGAGTGAAATCATACAATTTCTTTAGAGTAAACCCCTTCTTCTTAAATGCGTCTACCACGGTCTTCTTGGCATATTCAACATTAAGGGAAGAAAACAGATTGTAACTCTGCCACCAGCTGCCCTCCATTGGATAGATAGTAACTGTTATAGGTCACCGTTGACCCTGAAACTTTTAAAACATATTCGCCATAAACCTTTTCCTTTTGTTTTCGCGTCAGTTACTATGAGGTCTTCACCTTGAACTCGATATTTCCAACCCAGTTTGTCGCATGCTGCTTTGAGAATCTCTTTGTTCATTGTTTTAGGATCCTTTACAAAGCGCGAACTTTCGTATCTTGACATAATTATATCGTTTTATCAGTTAGTTACATTATTACTTTTTACGCTGTTTGGCAGTGGGAATATTCAATGATTCACGCATTTGTTTAACAGGTTTTAGGTTGATATGAACTCCCGACTTTTGGATAAAGGCTTTCTTGATCTCACCATCTTTTGTCGGAGCAGTGGGATCCTCCTCGTTAATCATATTTACCAGCAATTCCTTCAGCATATTCTGCTGTTCATCATTGAGAAACTCAATGTCTGTAAAGTTGTCAAAATGAGAATTGTCATCCTCCTCACCATCGGAGTCAGTCAGCCTTATGCAAAGAGCATCTTTTGAATTATTGTAAAGTTCAATCTCTGATGGGTATGCAGAACACAAATCCTTAAACTTTGTGTAACCATAAGTGTCTGGCTTGAACTTATGGTTTTCAGCTTTAATCTTGCTGCCAAGTTTAGCCACCAACACTTCGTCAGACTCTTCCTTACAAGCCTCGTATGCCTTCCTCATTATTAAAGACAGAGCCTTGGGCATTTTTGATTTTACGTTGTGAGAATCATGATTCCGAACTTTTTTCGGTTCTTGTTCTTCTTTTTCTCAGGCTTTGAGAAGTTTATTGTCTTATATACATCTTCCGGAAGCAAAGTCTTTCAATCCCTTGAATGGTATTCCCATTGATGCCGCACGATTCTGAAGTTTAAATCATTGGTAATCAGGAATGGATTGCGATTTCTGAATTTAAGGCAACACTTAATATAATATTGTCCGGTTAGTCTTATCGAAATCTTCCGGAAGCAGATTAGTGTCGGCAAACTCAGTTTTGAATGTTTTCGACTTCATTCGGATTTTTTCATTAATCGCTTTAATGGCTTCTCTCACGTTTCGCTTCTCTTTGCCGGAAAGTTTAACTTTCAGTTTATCCAATTCTTCTAATACTTTACCAGTAAGTATTATTCTATCCCCTTTGTCAATGAAGTCCATAATCTTTGGAAAGATAACAAACACATTTGTGTCAATGATATAGTTCTTTTGCAACAACTCCTGTTTAAGGAAAGACTCCCGGCCATTCAGTTGAGATTCAAAAGATTTGATAGAATCGTTCAAGACCAATACGATATCATCATGTCCGAATTCGCCATCTATTCTCTGTTCAGGAATAAGCTTTTCTTTAAAATCGGAGAATGACTTTTGAACTCCATTCATGTTATCCAAGGTCATAATCTCCTCTAAATTTGTGTTGGCACTAAAATGCTCTAACTCCTCCATCAGGTTGGCGGAATACTTCTCTACGAGTTCCAGCAATTGTCTGTCTCTTACAGCACGCAGGCTGGCGAGTCTTTCATCATTACCAGTTGACTTTACATATTCATCCGAGAACTTAACGAGCTCATCTGCTCCTTTCAATTCTTCTATTCTGCCGATGATTTCGTCTGTATCTTCTGACTGAAGCAGTTCCTCATACTTATCCAACGCTTTAGGTATGAACCTTTTCGCATATAGTTTTCGGTACTCTTCTAATTCCTCTTCACTGCCTTCCTCTTGTTTATGCAGAAACTCTATGCAGAAGTTTGTATCACCAACAGAAAACACCAAATCTTCACAGCGGTATGAAACATCATTCAATACAAAAAGCACATCAGAGTGAGCATCTCCTTTCAATGCAAGAACATTATTACCGAATCTTGAATCAAAGTCTTCAACATCGCTACAAAAAAGCATTATTCTTGTATTCCCGTCTTCCGAAAGTGAACGAATTTCACGTTCTGCATCCTTAGTCAGCACAGGAAGGCTTATAAACAAATCATTGATGGCATCCTGCTTTATATTCAACTTAATGAAGTTAAAAAAGTTCTGCTTCTCCATATATTCCGGCGACATCATGTAATCTGCCTCAATCTGTAATGCCATTTCTGGCTTTTTGTTATAAATGGCAAAATCCACATCACTCTGCACCTTGGCAATTATCTCTTCAAAATTTATTTGAGAGTCATTTTTCGATAAAGAAGTGCTCGGTTGTTCAGCAAGAAACAGTTGAAGATAATTTTGGCTGTTTCCCTCTGAATTAATGTGAGTATTGAGATACTCCGTACTGATACCACCATTGTCTATGACCTCAAAGCGATAGGTTTCGGTAGAAGAGTCATATAACACTCCAAGTACAACCTTCTTATAGAGAAATTCACTTGACGAAATAGACATGTCAGTGAATGAATTTCCTGCTTTTTCACTATAGTATTGAGGAATCTGGCTCTCTGCATACTGTTTCACAAAATTCTCCTCTTCATATGGGAGTTCAGAGTTGTCCTGCTGTTCTTTACTTCCATCCACAGCCAGTTGCTGAACAGGGTCTTTGCATTAGAGTGATTACCTGCAGTGAGGTCAAAATACATCGTAAATCCCTTAGTTTCACCCGACTTGAATTTTCTTCCCTTAGCATAGTATTCCTTACCGATTTCAGTCAGTTCTATATAAGAGAAAGAATCATCGAAAGTCGTAATCATACCAAACTTATCAAGAGTTCTTAGCGTCTCTAATAGTATTTCTTTCTCCCCAGGTCCTGAAACCTCAAATTCTGAACATCGTTTTCTATGTTTAAGCCCATAATACGAGCCAAGTCACCCAGGCAGACTCTCCCATCCAAGTTTACAATACCGCAGACCATTCTTTCCATAACGGTTAGAGGTAACGCCTCTGTACAAACAGCTGTATATCTGATTTTAGCAAAGTCCCAGTTGATGTCAAACGTACCCAAGAACAGCTCGCTGACCTTCTTACTCTTTGCTATTGCATTATATGCTTGCATATTATTCATTTCTGTATGTATTTTGTAAGGGTTTTGTAGTCAATAATCTCATGATGCTTCTGCATCTCTTCAATTACATTGTGATAAAGATAATTACCGCTATTGGCATCTTTGACATGATCGAAAAATTCGTTATTACCCACGACAATAAGGAGTCTTCTTGCACGGGACAATGCAACATTCAGACGCTCGGGGGATTTTGCGAATCCTGGATCATTGTTAGGAACAACTCCATGAGCAGATTTGTATTTATCGCTTCGTACGGTAGAAACAATCACGATGTTTCGCTCCATACCCTGAAATTTATCGACAGTGTTAAGTTTGACTCTCATTCCATTGTTCCTTGCAAAAAGCCTCACTTCATTGAGATACTTAACCTGTTGCCCATAGAAGCTTATAACACCAATCTCTTTTTCAATATTTCGGCGTTCAGTGCTTCGAATATTGTTGTTCCAATATTGCATGTATTCTTCAAAACCTTCAGAATGCTTGAGATACTGAAGAACCCTTTTCACTGCTTCCACCTCTTTCTCATTATACAGAGCTTTAGAGTCAGTACGTTGCTCCGGTTCATCTACTTTTACCCATAGTACATGAACATCGGGAGTAATAAATCCCGGATGGTTGAATCCATGATATCTGCTCTCCGGTTCCGCCAGGTTAGGGTTGTCGACTTTTTTCGAATCCAGTCCACAAGACAAACCTCCTTCGTCATTCTTGTAGAATTGCTTGATGGCATCATTTATCTGAGGATGCATACGGTACTGCTCAGTAAACACAGATTTAATTGACTTAGAGACCTTCGGATTAAGTATCAGACGCGCAAACTGACTGGTATTAACAAACTGTCGGTCTATATCATCAGCCAAAGCCGTTGCTTTCTTATCATCAAGACTCAGAAGAGCTTCCTTAAAATCCTGTTCATAAAGCATTGGAGGCAACTGTCGATGGTCTCCTATGACAATGCTCTTTCTGCCGAAACATAAAGGAAGAACCAAATCAGGAGGAGTAGCCTTACTCGCTTCATCCATTATGACCGTGTCGAAATAGATATTCTTGGTCTGTTCAAACTGTTCCTCACTGTCAAATCCCAATCGCTCAAGTATAGTCTCAAACTTTTTAGGGCGTTTGGGTTTAAGAAGAGCTTTGAGGTCATATTCAAACAGGAAGTGTTTTACGTTGTCCGTTGGATCGTCTAAAAGTTCACGAAGTTCATCTTCCGTTTTTACATTATTTTCTCTCATTATTCTCTTAATGATAGACTTTGCAGTATCCTGAAAAGAGCTGTCTTCATTGTTAGCTGCGACAATCAATCCTTTAATGTCAGAAATTGTCTGCTTATAGCCCTCTTTCTCTACAAACTTGTCATAGACTGCAGAAGAATATACACTGGCATAATCAGCTGCGAAAGACGGACTACCTGTACTGCTACATGTACTTCCAATAACATTAGCGTGCTTGAAGTACTTTTCCATGAAGTATCGTTTGGTGATACCGTCAGGAGAACAAAGAGATGTGCTATACATGTTTGTTAATTCTGCATACCTTGGGTTCTGTTCGGCATAGGCTTTGGCACGCTGGGCAATCATCGTCATCCATTGTTGGACAGCATTGTTATTCACGTCGCCATCTTCTTGATCGTCAAGACTTTCTTCCGTAACATTTTCGAGAGTTGAAAGTTCGTTCTCATATACAAATTCATCTTCATATTCATCGTCAAGCCATTTTTCGATACGCTCGACTGAATATTTCTTGCCATCTTCTTCGAATTTTGAAGACCTACCAAAACGTAGCGGTTTGATGATGCTAAGATAAGGAGATAACGCTTCGTTTACGTTTCTTGACCCCATCAGCTTTTCCAACGCATTGTCAACGGCAAGATTGGTTTCAGAGGTAAGGAGAAGTTTCTTCGTCGGGTCTTTGAGGATGTGCTGCCAGATAAGCTCGGCGATTACCGTAGTCTTACCTGTACCCGGAGGACCTTGAAGCAAACAGAGGTCTTTTGCATAGAGTGCTTTCAACACAGCATTCTTTTGCGACTGGTTGAGAGCCAAAAGCTGTCTTTTTTTCTCCAATTCTTTATACTCACTGAGTTCATGGAAATTTTCTTCGGCTATTTCAAACTTATAAGTAGGTTCTGCTTTTGAAGAGTCAAATATAAAGTCACGAAGACGAGGATTAACAGGCTTTTGTTTGGCTCTTTTGAGTCAATTCTCTTCTCGTCAAGCTTATCTATTGCCTCGTCAAGCCAAGAGAGTTTAACTTCATCCCCCCTCAGATTCGCCCTCACACAATCCATCTGAAAATTCTCATCTTCGCAAAGATTCAGGATGCCTTTTGCCTTTTTTTGGTCATCTTTCCAACGATAAGGTATAGAGAATACGAGTTCACGTTCTGTTGACTCCTTACCATTTAGATTGCCAATGAACAGGTTCTCACTCTTGTTTTTTATCTTGACACTTGTAATAAACTCAACATTCTTAAGTTTATCTTTCTTATATTCAAATGAGTCAAGCTTGTTCTTCTTTTCCACTTGGAAGAAGTGGACCTTGAATGACATCTTGTTAATATACGCATTTACAAGCTTGAATACTTTGCTCTCAGAAAGTTGGTCGAGTGTTTCCTGAAGCTTTTCAAAGCTCGTAAAATCGAGAAACAAGAGTTTGTATTTAGTTGATAATGAAATATCCAACCCATAAATGTCAGTTCTTACCTCGTTCCAAAAGTCATCATCATAATTATCGTTCACCTCATCGAAAGTATAAGTTTGACCAACGGTAAAACTGACACTATCATAATCTTCCTTTTCCAACTTCTCCTTTCTGTCCGAAAGCTGCATCTCTCATCTTCTGAGCGACAAAGTCGATTTTGCGAATCCCAGCCACAAATGAAAAAAACGGTGACTTGACTGCCTGCTTTTCAATCTCAACAAAACAATGGCCGTATTCATCGTACTTTATATATTTACAGAATACTCCTGTAAATTTTAAGCCATACTTAGTAATGATTTCACGAGGGAGCTTTGCAAACTTGCCGTCATGACAAGATAAGCACAAAGAGATTATCTTCACTGTCATAATCCACGTTAACATCCCATTTCATTGATTCCAAATCTGCTTTAAGCTTATCATAGATTCCCAAAGGCGTAATCTTGACGGAACAAGTGATTTTCTCCTGTCGTCCGATTTCTTTATTGAACTTGCTCTGAATCATTTTATCAACACGTTTAAGTTCATCTTTTGTCAGACGTGCATAGCCATCCTTGTCTATTTTGATAGTGCTTTCGAAAGTTTCCTCGTAATCTTTCATAAAATTGGAAAAAGCTTCGGGTACTGAAGATTCAGAATATTCTATTGGGACATACAACTTATAACGATTAGCATTTCCCTTGGTTCCATTAACAGGCTCAAGTCTACACTTGCCACTGCAATAAAAAGGTTGCTGAAGCTTTTCCACAATCAAACCTTGGGCTTTGATGTACTTTGTCCAAAGTTGACGCTCATTCTCAATAATCGTAGCAGGAGCAATCTCCAGTTTGGAAACTCGCTCTTTTAAGTTATAAAGTTCACTTATTGCGGTAAAATCATTGAACTGGTCTTGCATCTCAAGAAACAGAATTTTACAACGCTGTTCGATTGTATACTTGAGGTCAACATTGGGAGTCTCTGCCACAAAACGAGACCTACACTCCTTGTTAACTTTTATCTCGTAACTGTTTGTCTCATGCCATTCCACATAGAAGTCAACCTTGCCATCGCAGCCATTGTCTGACACTGGGATGATGATAATGTGTCTTCTGTCATCTTTTCTGGAGAAATAACAATTCAACTCTTTGTCTGTCAGGATTGCTTTAAGTCTGTCGAAAGTTACAACTTTAGATTTTTTATCGAAATTTTGCCTGACGTAGTCACTATATCTTAGAACCAATGAGACGGTATCTTCACCGAAAATATCTTCTTCAAACATATCTATCAGAAAAGTTTTAAATCCTTGATTTTTTTTCATTTTATTCCCCACTAATAAAATTATTAACTTTGTTTACTGGAGATGCGGTCTGATTGTTTACTATTAATAATGGAATTATTGCAGATATACTATGCTGACATTTCTATCATATATATTAAGTTGTGCACGAATGATTCTATTGTCTTCTATCATCAGCATTACCCCATAATTCTCAAACGATGCAACTTCCAATGGCGCACCCATTGCCAATGCATGTTCATCGTAACCATAGCCACGTAAATCAACGATGTTGCCATCCACATTAACTATCTTCATACGTTTGGGAGCCATTTGAATATTATTTTGCCATAAAGGATGGACTCCGTCAAGATTGTACATAGTTACAGTATAACCTTTACCACCTTGAATATTTTTTCAATTACAAGTCGACGATGACAGTTATAATTGTGTCCCGAAACATCTTGTCTGTTTTGGAAACGGATATGATCAGAAGAATCAAAAACAAGCTTGCCTTCTGTGGGATGGTTGTTCCCCCTCTAAAAAAGATATGTCACTAAAGTATCATTCATCTCTATTTGTATATATATGAATTGTCAATTTATGACTACAAAAATAGCGAAATAAAAGCAGACTTAGACTGTAGATACACAAGAATCTGAAAATAAAATGAAATTAAACGAGGTTTTGTACACAAACGTATGTTCCCATTTTACAATATCCAGTCGTTACTGCATCACATGGATTAGCACCTTGATATATTGGTATTGTAGCATAATGGTTTATAAAGTACAAGTAACTATGGTTACTCTATCCAATATAGCATGGTTATATCATCCAAAGTTTTCTATTACCTCAATAACAAGGTTCTCTAACATCTCGGTTATTGGTATCTTGTAACCAAGGTTACTCGGTTACTCATTTCGCATGGCGAAACAGCGATAGAATCGCTCCGATGCGGTAGCAGTCGGCAAGTGACCTTTGTGAGGGAAAACGAACTTTGTACCCACAAAAGTACAACTTGCTTGACAAATTCTGCAAGACCTGAGAGATATTCAAACGACTGTTTTCGATGGAAAATCGGCTAAATATGCCTTGTCGTAACCGAGGTTCAAAGATATGTCTAACCGAGATACCTTGATGTCTTGGCTTCTTGGATATGTTATATTGACATATCTTGGATGGAGTTACCAAGATACCCTAATACTCTATAACCAAAGTATGATGGTGTTCTGTTCTCATGATAATTTGGTGTCATCAACCTTTGGTTTGTCATACCTTTTATCCATGGTTATTCGGTTAAACTAACCACGATTACTTTAACCAAGGTATGTGGATATGGAAAAAAAGTTCAAAGTGGCGATAATGTCAAAGTGTCATCGTATCATTCGGAATTTGAAATAGTGACTAAATCAACAAGAGGGAAAAGTAGTCACTATCTATTTTGTTGCCGATACTGGTGTAATTATAGTTTGCCACTTAATCGGATTGAAATTAAAACTTTCATTTAATAGCATTTAATAAATCCGATTTATATTGGTTTACAATGATTTGTATAGTGACTATTATAGTGACTTTGCCAATAGTGACTAAAAAGAAAAACTCCGAAACACTTGATTATAAGCTATTTCGGGTTTCTTGGGTGGTGCCACCAGGAATCGAACCTTTTGCTTCGGTTTATTCTAATTCCTTGAATGACTGCACATTCTTGCTTTATCTTTTATAAAAACCATTGAATTAGCCTTACACTAAATTCATCGTTTTTCTTGACTAATCTTGTAATCTTTATCTCTTTGACGTTGCAAAGATAAATAAAAGGTTCGATTTCTGCAAACTAATGCATATTTTTTTGCCTGTTTTTGTCAACGATGCTGTTTATATCTATAGTCTCTGCCTACAGTGTCATTGAAACAGTAATTTGTATCTGATGTAAATAAAGACGTTGTGTTTCCGTATATGCTTTATTAATAATCAAGTGCTTATTAGATTTTTTCTTTATTTCCTATACTTCTTGCATTATTTGTACTCTATTCTATTACTGATAGCCGTTTCTACGGCATCGTAAATTTCAGTTTTCGTTGTCTCTATTGATACGATAAGTGAATATTTGATAACATTATCAACATTAGCTAATTTCCTTTCTTTCCACCATCCTTGGCCTGGATAAACAATTATCTGCCCACAAGAAGCCAATTCAGCGGCCGTACATTCGATCCAGTCAGATTGTACAGTACCTTGTTCTCTTCGTTGTTGTTTGATGGTCCATCTGTTAGTATCATTGTCAGTTCTCTTTTCTCCTTCACTTTTATTTCTTCTGCAAAGAAACTCTTCCATACTCTCGCTTGCACTTTTCAAGTCGAAATGCAGCGTAGCAGATGGATAACGATACTTGTTGCTTCTTCCCGCATATCCAGGAGACGGCTTTACATAATAAGATAGTGTGATTCTTATTTTTACATTTTCTTCTCCCATTTGTTCCAGCACCTCTGTTGGCCAAGGCAAATCATAAAAGTGCAATTGATTATAGGTGTTTGAACCATCTTTTTCCCAATAGGGTATTAACTCATTTTCAAATATAAACGTTGCATATTTTTCATTACTGAATAAGGCCGTCTCTTCATCAGGAACACCATAGCCGCATAAAGGTATAATATCCTTGATATTACCGATACGTATCATTTCCGGTGTCCATTTGGCAGAATGTACCATCATGCCACGAACAGACAACATGGAAAGAGTTGGTGTTGCTGTTTTTATTTTTGCCGCAAGACGTGTCGCTAATGCTGTAGGCGCACTTGTAGCATGGAACTGTTCCAATGATTCCGCCAAATCTTGGCAGGTAGTAATCAAACTTAAATCAGGATGTGTCGTTGTTTGAAAAACAGGATGATAGGCTATATTACCTCCTTCCATGACTATTTCAGGCTTATTGCAACCATTTCTCCAACTCCACGAACTTCTTGACATGGGTGACAGATTCCCTGGAGCTGCCAGTGCCTTGTAGCTTTCATCTGTTACTATCGTTTTCTCCGTATATGCTCCGACTGTTAATGCGTTCCATGCTTGAGCCGGACTTTGTACAGCATTGGCTTTGCAGGACTCCAGATAATTTGTGGCATCTACTTCAGGGGGCTCAATGTTGCCCGCTGAAACGAGCACTAAGCGGTCACACTTGCCATTATGGTATATGCTTTCATCCAATGACGCAGAACTTGACGTTGACTTTCCGTCATACGATGTACCATCAGTTACAGCCATACATTGTATAGACGCCCCCATAGCCTGAGCCTGATAGATAGCATCTTCAATTACCGCTCCATAGAAATCCGGATCTGTTGTATGACCGTTCTCTACAATCTTCACGGAAGCCAAGTCCTGTTCTATGATTATCGGACCTCCATGTCGATAAGTTATATCCGTCAAATCTCCATAAAGCATAAGTCCGGCCATACCTGTACCATGGTCACTGTGGTCTGTTGTATCCGGCACGCTGATAGCACTTTTCATTCTGTCATTAGGAAGAGCAGGTGCCAGCAGTTTATGGGCATTGTTGACGCCTGAGTCCAACAAGCCTATTCTTGTACTGTCTTTATCAAGCGCAAATTGGATTTCTCCTTCAATCAGTTCACTCCACTCGCGACTTTCGCTCCGATTTTTTATAAGTATCGATGGCTGATGATAGGGACGCACTCCTTCTATATAACCGATAGATAGCGGTAATTCACATAACTGTTGTTTGGTTGCTTTTATCATCCAAACATCTACTCCATCAAAATCCAAATGATTTTTACCTGCTTTTAAGATAGCAAGTTTATCCAAGACATCTGATAATTTTACTGTGTCATATTCCTTTGTTTTAGTTATCCACAACTCAAATAAAAAGGCCTTATTATCAGGTAGTTTGTCGAAATCTTCTATAGATGTATAGAGCGCATGTATATCTGCCGGCTTAATGGCGTTGATAGGTTCAATCAAGCCTGTATTTTTAGGTTTGCCTGTTTTCGTATTATACTTTTCATCGGCATACTCGTCTGCCTTCTTGCTCAGCCAATCTTTTTTCTCATTTTTGATATATACGGTTACATCAACATTTCCGTCACTTTTATCTTCAGAGATTTTCAGAATGGATGCTCCACTACTTTGGGCTAACTTTTGGGGAACCAATTTGGGAGACATGTCAAGGTTTATATACACACCATCCGCAGACGGTAAACCACACTTTTCCCTTTCAGAAAGAGCCGTGATGGCAGATTCAACGACTGCATTATAGCTTTCCTTGATAAATGCAGCATGTTCTTGTCTGTTCCTTTCAGGAATAACAGGTGGTGGTACAACCTTTGCTCTTGGCGTGAAAGAACGGGGTTCTGCTATTTGGTTACCTAAGAAAAAAATGTTCCTTTTGCATATTATCTCCTTATTCAACTTATTTCACGACAAAGTTGATTCCGTTTGTCAACGACCATCTTTTACCAATTCTATATTCATTGGCACATCATTTAACAAAGATTCTTTGAATATATCAGAACATACCATTTTTATCTCTGCATGGCTCATACCTTCAAACAGAGGTGCTGCCATGGAATAATCAAGTTCTTTAGCCGCATATAGATATTCACGCAACAGATGAATACGTTGTCTGAGTCTGGCAAGCGATATTCAATAACGTCATCAAAACGTCGAAACATCGCTTTGTCTATCGAATCAATGGCATTTGTCGCTGCAATAATGAAACTGTCTGATGAGTCACGTTCCAACAATTGAAGAAATGTGTTGAGTATTCGGCGCTGTTCACCTACTTCATTTCCATTCCACGCTGAGCACCGATAGCATCGAATTCATCAAAAGATAGACTGCAGGAACCTCATCTATAAAATCAAAGATACGGCTAAGTTTCTGTCCTGTCTCACCCATGAATTTTGTAACGACTTTCTCTGTCCTCACAATAAATAAAGGAAGATTCAACTCTTTAGCCAATACTCCTGCTGTCATAGTCTTGCCTGTCCCAGGTACGCCATAGAGCAATAATTTGCGGCGGTTGGCAAGTCCATATTTCCTAAGTTCTTCTCTCTTTGTAAATTCTTTGATGACTCTTTCTATCTTTTCTTTCAATGCTTTGTCCGTCACCATATTTTTCAGGCAATCGTATGTCTCGACTTGAAGCAATAAGTCATCCACATCTTTATTACGTGGAATAAGCTTTAAAGCACTAAAAGATGTTTTTCTTTGACTTAAAAGCTCCTGGATGGTTCTTGCTAATACTGCATGACCATTCTTTGCCTCTACAGCAGAAATCTGGAGAGCAACTTTTCTAAATTGTGCATCATCGTTATTCAGATGATTACGTATCAAAGACAATATTTGGTCTGCATTTGCCATCTATAAATCAATAATTATTGATTTGCAAAATTACTATTTTTTCGTCTAATTCCCTAATATATTATCAAATATCACCAATGTCGCCAAACTTTTTGAGGAATGTTTATAGTTTGTATAACAGATTTATGATTTAAGGAGTGTATGTAAAACACACAAATAGTAATGGAGATGATAAATCATATGGTAACATGTTTTTATATTAGGTTGCTTGTCGTCTGATGACTTTTGATGCCATCTGATGACACTGTTTTGTCTGTTTCGGGTATAAAGCGGTTCTTTGTCCTATGTGTTAATCGTGAATTAATTCATGAAAAAGATATGTCATGAACATACAGGAAGCAAAGAAAATCAGGCTTGTTGATTTTTTAGCCGGATTCGGATATGAACCGGTAATACAGCGTGGAAACAGCGTGTGGTACAAATCACCTTTTAGGGCGGAAAAGAAGGCTTCTTTCAAGGTAGACCTTCATAAGGAACTGTGGTATGACTTCGGGCTGGGGAAGGGCGGGGATATTATTACCCTGGCTAAGGAGATTTACCAGACAGATGATATAAGCCATGTGCTACGGTATATTGAAGATAAAAGGGCGGTTTTGAAACCGGTTACTGTATCCTGCCCTTTTGAAAAAGCGTATCCCGCCTTTCAGGACTTGAAAATCACTCCTCTTGCCAACCGGATACTGCTTACCTATCTGGAGGAAAGGTGCATTGATACGGAAACGGCCCGAAAAGTATGCAAGGAGGCTCATTTTAATCGGAACGGGAAGAATTATTTTGCCATCGCTTTCCCTAATATTTCCGGAGGGTACGAAATCAGGAACAGGTATTTCAAGGCTTGTATCGCTCCCAAGGACATCACCTGTATTATTAGCACGCCGGAGAGCAGGATTTGCTATTTTTTGAGGGGTTTATAGATTTTCTGTCTTTCAGGCTGGCTTTTCCATCTTTGGAAGAGGGGATTATATAGTGTTGAATTCTGTCAGCAACTTACAGAAGGCTTTTTTTCTTTCCTTTCACGATATGACGGCATCTGTTGCTGTCCGGACAATGATACCGCTGGAAAAAATGCGGTGTAGGCATTAAAGGACAAATACGGAATCCGTATATGCGACCTCTCGCATGAATATTCCGGATATAAGGACCTGAATGAATATCTGTGCGGGAAAAACGACCAGCCATACATAATATAATAGAGGAATTGAAAAGACTGCCTGATGATATACCCTTGTTTCCTTCCTGCCGCATGTGGCAGGAAGGAAACAAGGGTGATTTTTAATGTGGCGATACTGTATTAGTAATAGAATGTGGTCAGATGTGTTCTATGGTCTTTTACAATCTTTACTTCCTGCATCTGTCCGTATATCTCACGCACGGATACCGGACAGTCCATCTTTTCCCATTCTTCCGGGGAAATCCTCATGTCGGAATGCCTGAAACATAGCATGGTCATTTCCGGGGAATCCTCTTCTGCGAATATGAAGCCTTCATGGTCATCGATAAACTGCCTGAGTCCATCCTCATCCTTGCAGGATATTTCTCCGGTGTACATGTCCCCGCCCGGCCGGGTGTTTTTGCGGATATGGATTTTGAACCATTCCCGGCTTTCCGGCTGTTCAGGTGCGCCACACTCCCACAGGACTATTTTCGCATCGTAGTAAACCTCCCCGTTTTCACATGCCCCGTAATGTCCCCAATGTTTGAAACGGCCGGTTGTCCATGCCTTGAACCTTACATCGCCTGCCTTTACCAATACACATTCACCGCCATGCATATCGCATTTGATGCCCTTTTTATCCCGGGACACGAACGGGACACGGGAGAAATTCCGGAGCACAATGTTATCTCCATACACGTCATCTACGAAGAACGGCCGGGAGCGTTCACCGTATCCGGAAATAAGGAACAGGCTGTCACCTGTACGGGGATACCGGTCGGAACGTGTCTTTTCGATGTGTTCCACCATTGCGTTCACTTTCTCTATGTCTTCCCGGACAAGCCCGTGTATCCGGTCATACCAGTAGTTCAGGCGGATGAATGTTTCCTTGCAATACTTGTTTTTTGTTTGGATCATGGTCTTTTTCATTTTGTGGTTAAACATGCCCGGCTTTGGTAAAGCCGGTATTTCTTTTCTTATATGCATCCGTTTGTCTTTTGCCTTGATTGTGCAAGGCTTGGCAAAAGAAAATACCGGAGCGAAGCGAGGATGATTTTTTCAGCCAACCAGTCCGAAGGACCGCCTTGCACGATCAGGGGCAAAAAGGCTAGCTTTGCAGGTAAGAAATAGAAATGCGGAACATTGCTTGATTCTAAGGTGGAAAAACTTTAACCCGCTAACCTGATATATCTATCAAAAATTCTTTGCTATCCTCTGAAAAAATGTAATATCTTCCGCGGATTATCATTGAAAAAGTGTGTTATATATTGGTTTCTATCCTCGAAAAAATGTATCTTTGCAAGAAACAAGTGAATAATTCTTATTTTAAAGGAATCGATGAAACGGAAGATTATACAACAGTTGAAACTTTGGAAAGATAATCCTGCGAGAAAACCTTTGATACTGTTGGGTGCCCGTCAGGTTGGTAAAACTTGGGTGATGAAACATTTTGGTCTGACTGAGTTTGAGAATGTAGCTTACATCAACTGTGATGTCGAGCCACTGGCCAAGGAGTTATTTGCAGCCGACTATAACATCCCCCGTATTCTGCTGACACTTCAGGCTATCACAGGAACGAAGATTGAAGCAGGAAAAACGTTGATTGTATTCGATGAGTTACAGGAAGTGGAACGAGGATTGCATAGCTTGAAATATTTTCAGGAAAATGCGCCTGAATATCATGTGATGGCGGCTGGCTCCTTGTTGGGAATTACTTTGGGGAAAGGTCAGTCCTTTCCGGTGGGTAAGGTAAATGTAATGCATCTATATCCGATGGATTTTGAAGAATTTCTGATGGCTGCCGGCGAAACTGATTTGTGCGATTTGTTGCATCAGCCCGATTGGGAAATCTTAAAGATTCTCAGTTTAAAATATATTGATTTGCTTCGTCAATACTACTATGTAGGTGGCATGCCTGAAGTGGTGGATTGTTTCTTTCAGCATCAAAACTTGCAGGAGGTACGTGACAAACAGACTGAAATCCTGGATGCTTATCGGCGGGACATCTCCAAGCATACGACACCTACTGAAAGTATGCGTATCGGACAAGTGCTGCAATCCTTGCCTTCGCAGTTGGCCAAGGAGAACAAGAAATTCATCTATAATGTGTTGAAGAAAGGTGCCAGATCTACGGAATATGAACTTGCCATTCAGTGGCTGATGGATGCAGGTCTGGTGCATAAAGTCAGCCGGGTAAAAGAACTGCAGATGCCCGTCAAATTTTACGAAGATCTGGGTGCCTTCAAATTATTCCTGCTTGATTGCGGTCTTTTAGGTTGTATGACCGAAGCGCCCGCCAGCCAGATGTTGGTAGGAGATAATGTATTCAAGGAGTTCAAGGGCGCCTTTACCGAACAGTTTGTCTTGCAGCAATTAGTGGCCCAAGGCTTTTCGCCCTATTATTGGAGTAGCGACAAAACACCCGCGGAGATTGACTTCGTGGTACAGACGGAGCATCGCGTGATACCGGTGGAAGTGAAAGCCGAAGAGAATGTACGTGCGCGTTCCATGTCGGAATATATTAAAAATCATCCCGATTATCAGTTGAGAGGACTGCGCATCTCCATGATGGGGTATCAAGATCAGGAATGGATGGAGAATATTCCGCTGTTTGCCATTACGAAGTTCTTTGGATAAATGGCACTTTTATGGATATGAGGTACACCTATGAAGAACTTTGGGAGGCTTATCAAAACCTTCTGCGGGAGAACGCTGTTTTGAATCAGGAGATTCAGCGCCTCAAAAGCGGGAATGCAGGGGGGACTGTCGGATGTAGCACACTTTTCCAAAAAGAACAGCCTGGTGTCCGCCTGTCTTTAGAGGAGAAGGTGGCTTTATTCCGGAGTCTGTTCCGGGGCAGGGAAGATGTGTTTGCCCGACGTTGGTATAGCCGTGCTTCCGACAAGTCCGGGTATCAGCCGGTATGCCTGAATGAATGGAATCGGGCATTCTGTGACAAGAAGAAGTTCAAGTGTGCGGAATGTCCCCACCGCCAATTCAAGGCGCTTTCCTATGAGGATGTGTATAAGCACTTGGAGGGAAAGCATCCGGAAGGGGGTGATGTAATAGGGGCGTATGCTATTCTTCCTGATAATACCTGCTGCTTCTTATGCGCCGATTTCGACGACAAATCCTGTGTCCATGGCTATCAGACTGATGTATTGGCCTATGTGAAGGTTTGCAAGTCATGGGGAATACACTGTTATATGGAACGTTCCCGTTCAGGTAATGGAGCCCATGTCTGGATTTTCTTCGGGCAACCCGTACCTGCCGTAAAGGCAAGAAAGTTAGGCTTTGCCTTGTTGACTCATGCCATGGAGCGGAACGCGAAGTTGACTTTCAAGTCTTACGACCGTTTATTCCCGAATCAGGATTATCTCCCAGAAGGTGGATTGGGGAACCTGGTTGCTTTGCCTTTGCAGGGGCAAGCCCGTAAACTGGGCAATAGCGTCTTTGTCGATGAAGACTTTGTAGCCTTTAAGGACCAGTGGGGTTATCTGCAACAGGTTGTCAAGGTTTCAGAGGAGGAAGTGGATGCCCTTCTTCAACGGAAAGGGCTCTCAACGGATATAGGCGAATTATCCACCACCAGTGAGACTGTTCCTTGGAAAGTTCCCGAAGTGCAGGCTGTCACCCGATATGATTTCCCAAAAACAATGAATATTGTTCGTTCCAATCGGATTTATGTGCCGTTGAAGGGCGTTTCAGGGAAAGTGCTGTCACATCTGAAGCGGGTCGCTTCGTTCAGGAATCCGGAATTCTATGCTAAACAAGGAATGCGCCTTTCTACCTATAATATACCGCGTGTCATTTCCTGTGCGGAAGTTCTGGAGGATTATCTGGCATTACCTCGGGGCTGTGAGGATGCGGTGTTGGAACTGTTGAATGCCAATGAGGTAGCTTATTCCATTCAGGACGAGCGGGAAAAAGGGCAAGTGCTCACGGTGCATTTCAAAGGGCAGTTGCACGAAGAACAAGCCGAAGCCGTACGTGTGCTGATGCAGCATGATCAGGGTATCCTGAATGGAACAACAGCTTTCGGCAAAACCGTAACAGCCATCGGCCTGATAGCAGAACGTAAGGTAAATGCCTTGATTCTGGTGCATACGAGGACCTTGTTGGAACAATGGAAGGTGCGGTTGGAGGAATTTCTGGAGTTGGAATATCCGGTAGAAGAAGCCGTTCCGAAGCGGGGAAGGAAAAAGTATTTTTCTCCCTTTGGTACGTTAGATTCCAAAGGAAACAGCTTGCATGGATGGGTAGATGTCGCCCTCATGCAATCCTGCCTGACCGATGAGGGGGTAAAGTCTTTCGTCCGCCGGTACGGCATGGTGATTGTCGATGAGTGCCATCATGTTTCCGCGGTCAATTTTGAGCAAATCTTGAAATCGGTTCCTGCCACGTATGTGTATGGGTTGACAGCTACTCCCATTCGGAAGGACGGCCATCAGCCTATTATTTTTATGCAGTGTGGGCCGATACGCTATTCGGCAGATGCCAAAAGTCAAATAACCAGGCAGACTTTCAAGCGATGGCTGGTGCCTCGATTTACAGCATACCGGGACCTTTCTGATGAATCACCAATATACGCGCGAATCGTACAATCCCTTGCTACGGATGAACGGCGGAATGCACAGATTGCGGAAGATGTGCGTATGGCTCTGGCAGACGGACGGACACCGATTGTGCTGACTACGCTCACTTCACATGTGGAACGGCTGGGGTTGCTGCTTTCTGTATATTGCAGGCATGTCATTACCTTGGTGGGATCCGAATCCATGAAGGAGAAGCGTGAAAAGATAGAACGGTTGGCGGCGCTTCCTCCAGAGGAACCTTTGGTGATTGTGGCAACCGGACGTTATGTAGGTGAAGGCTTTGATTATCCTCGTTTGGATACCCTATTCTTGGTTTCTCCTGTTTCATGGAAAGGCATTGTGGCACAATACGCCGGACGTTTGCACCGCGAGTATCATGGAAAGACTGATGTTCGCATTTATGATTACATCGACATTCACTTGCCATTGTGCGACCGCATGTACCGGCGCAGGCTGAAAGGATATGCGGCTATTGGCTATCAGTTGTTAGAGAAAGGAGTGCTTGTAACCGGTCATCATACGCAAAGTATATTTTCAGGTAATAACTATCTGTCCCCCTTGGTTGAGGATATAGCTCAAGCCAGACATTCCGTAATTATCTCTGTAACGAAAACCGGATTGAAAAAGCGTTCTCAATTAGGAATCGCCTTGAAGGAAGCCATGCAGCGGGGAGTACAGGTGGTTGTGTTCGTGAAAAACAAGACTAAAGAAGCAGAGTGGTTGCAAAGGGAGGGTTTGACGGTTCGTGTATCCGAACGTTTGACCTTTCAATTGGTGATGATTGATAAAAAAAGATGTGGTATGGCAGCATCAATTATATGGGTTATGCCACGGAAGAAGAGTGCGCAGTAAGGTTTTCTGATGAACACTTGACGGCGGAAATGCTGGATGTGTTGTATGGTGAGTGAGCAGATTTTGGGAGGAGAGAGTTTGCATCAACAATGGTAAGTGTTATACTGATGAGAAAGTTACTCATACAAGATGACCGATTTATCATAGCCCCATAAAGTTTCGGCCTGTTATATCAGAAATTCTTGATAATAAGTGACATTATATTGAAGATTAAAGCGTAATTATGATGCGTTATCAGTACAATGACAGTTAAAAATAGAGATCGAGAAAGAAAATTATGAAATAATTCTTCTAAACCGCTTACATGCTCGGGCACAACTGGGAGGCGTTTTTTGAGGAACACTTATACTTTTCCATGCTCCGCAATTGGCATAACCATTACGGTTAGCCCACTGGAGATTGTATTCGCATTGAAAACAAGTGCGCGACGAAGGGTCTGACAATGCTTCCTGCTCATCAATTATTCTACGTTTTTCTGCTAATTCAGCTTTACGTTTTTCTATGGAGATTTTCAGCTCTTCTTCCTCCTTTTTTTCTTTCTTGCTTCAGCTTCTGACCTTTCCTTCTCTTTGATTCGTTCCTTTCTCTCGTTCTCGGATTTAATACGTTCATATTCTTGCTGGTAATTTTGGAATAACTCAGACTTGCAGAGCCTATATTTATGTCCGCTTTCTTCAATGACTAAGTATTGATTTATACCTGTCAAACTGTAAACAGGAACACCTGCACAATGGTACGAACATCCCAATTCACATTGCCTGCATTCAGATTCATCAACCACCCGTACGGGCTTTCCGGCCTTGTTGTACAAAGATCCTACTTGAGAAAAATAAGTCACGTTATTCATCCATTTCCTGTCCTTTGAAGAAGATAACAGAAAAGATTCCAGTGTTTCCAGACTTTGGTTGGAAAGGTCTATTTCCAAGCAATTCATGTTCTTATAATCAATAGCGGTCTTGTGTTGGATCTTGTACTGGAAAAGGAATTCAATAAGATATTGCTGACCTTCTTTTGTTGTCGCAATTACGTCCGGTTGTTTATCTGCCCGTTCAAAGCAACTGTCAATTCGTACATCAACGAATTCAATATCCATTTCAGGAAATATTCCATAATAAGAAGGTGCATGAATACGTTTTGCGTTTTGAATAATCTGCTCTGCCAATTTATACATGGTGACCACATAGCATATCTTAAGGTTGGCTCCACGTGTATCACTGTGATGGGCAAAACCGTGCTGTCTCACTTCACCGTGACGGGCAAGCAAGCGTTCGTGACAATAAGGACACTTGCATCCGCATTGAATACCTCTGGGCACGTTGTCAACATGGACCATCTTGCCTTGTTCATTTTCAGCCCAGGAGAAAACAAAGTCAATATTCATACTTCAAGATTTATGTTTAATCAGTCAGGATTGAACTTTGGATAACTTTTTCCAGTAAAGTCCGGCATTACGTCATACATTTTGCCGGACAATTCTGACTGTTTGTTGAAAGAAATGCATCCATATTCCTCTTTGGAGTCGTGAAAGACACCAATAATCTGCTCGATGTATACATCGGCGGATTTTTTGTTTATGAAATAGGCATCGAATTCCTTTAGGAACCGGGCCTTGACAACCGGTCTACATATTATTTTCTCTAAGAAGGAACGCAAATCCTTTTCGGGTATCTGCTGTAAAACCTCGATTATTTTTTCTTTCTTTATGCTGTTTTTCTTTTTTGCCATGTTATAGTGTATAATAGGTTACAGTTCGGTTTTTGGCTTTCCATTTGACTTGTCAACACGTAATTATGACAAAGATAAGTCTTTTGCTTCTAATTAGCTTCTAAAAAATGGTATATTTGCAGACTGATTGTTTGAAAACAGATGTAAAGTATGGTACAAATAGAAAAGAAGATGTAATGTTTAACGGAAACATGAGGGTAAGCCAACCGCATGCTTCAAAATATTACATCAAAATGAGCAGATCAAGAAAAAAGTTCCCGGCTGGGGTTAATTGTTGCTGCAAGTCTCAGAAGAAGGGAAAGAAAGTGGCATCCAAGCGGTTCAGACGAAAAGTGAAAGTACTGATGCACCAGGAAAGTTATGAGCGACTGCCTTTTTTCTCCATCGAATTGACTTCTCCGTGGGATTTGGGTGGAGACGGAAAATCTTTCTATGGTTTTCGCTCCGAGTGTGACTGGTATGAAAAGGTAATGCGGAAATGACGGAAAGCTTTGATTCCACGGTAAAAAGCTACCTTGTTCATAAGTAGTGTGCTTGCTAGCCCAACTTTAACGCCCCGAAAAGGCTGATTTTTCGGGCAGGAGAGACATGCCATGATGTATATAGACAATGAAGTGCTTGAGAAAATGATTATGACCATAGTGGAAGGGTTTGACCGGATGGAAAAGAAACTGGACAGTATGATGCGTGTGAAGGACTGCATGGATGGTGACAAGCTGTTGGACAACTATGACCTGGCCAGGCTGCTCGGGGTGTCGTTGCGGACAGTGGCCCGTTACCGGGAGAAAGGGCTGATTCGGTATTATCAGACGGATGAGAACGGGAAGAACTTTTATCGCAGTTCGGATGTGCAGGAGTTCCTGCAACAGCGCGGGAAGAAAAAATAGAGAATGTTTTATTTCACTATGAGGAAGTTATGTTAACTTTGTACCTGAAATACATATTATGAAGACAGATATGAAATATGCGGTGGCGGTCCTGGTGGACGGTGACAACGCATCCTTCGAGAATTTGGAGGATGTGATGGGGTTTGTCTCCCGCCACGGAAATGCCATTATCAGACGGATATACGGTGACTGGACGCGGAAATCGCTTTCCGGCTGGAAGGATGCCGCCGGAGAACACGGTTTCCGGCTGGTACAGGCCTCTTCCTTTACCTCCGGGAAGAACACCACGGACATTGCCCTGGTCATAGACGCGATGGATATTCTGCGTGACGGACTTGCCGGCTGTTTTTGCCTGGTTGCCAGCGACGGTGATTATACCCTGCTTGCCCAGCGGATACGGGAAGC
>VOFB01000201.1_pt1 | contig 30001 bp, 53 predicted proteins | sample 5384141 | NCBI WGS metagenome assembly VOFB01 (sample SAMN12384721, study PRJNA508395) | human gut metagenome | isolation source: healthy gut A | host: Homo sapiens | reverse complement strand
TGTCACCTGTTTCTCCGCAGCTCCAGAGGGGTTCAGCTCACAGAGGAAGGACAGCTGCTCTACACTCATGCGGAATCTGCTTTTCGCGCTCTTGACGCCGCAGAGGAACAGCTGCGCCAGATGACAGACCTGGGCATGGGCCATCTGCGCATGGGAGTCAGCACAACCCTGTGCAAGTATATCCTGCTTCCCTATCTAAAGAGCTTCATTGCCGCCTATCCTCACATACGCATCACCATTGACTGCCAGTCCACCAACCACACACTCCAAATGCTCCAGGAGGGGAAAAATAGATATCGGCCTGATCGGCAAACCGGAATCCACAGGCAGCATCCTGTTTTATTCCCTGGGAGAGATTGAGGATATCTTTGTGGCAACCCAAAGTTATCTGGACAATCTGAGCCTGCGAAGCCCTGGCACAGGGAATGATCTCTTCCACTCCGCCACCTTAATGCTCCTGGACAAAGAGAACATGACGCGTCAGTACATTGATGATTATCTGAAGGAGCAGCGCATTGAGTCAGGCAATCTTTTGAAATCACCACCATGGATCTGCTGATTGAGTTTGCCAAGATCGGTCTGGGCGTGGCTTGCGTGATTAAGGAATTTGTCAGCCGGGAACTGGCAGATAATACCCTGGTGGAAATCCTCTGGACTTTCCCATCCATAAACGCGAAATCGGCTTTGCCTTCCTGGATTCCAGGCAGCAAAACCACACATTGAAGACCTTTATTGACTTTTCTTTTTATTCAAAAAGAGTATAATTTAGGAAAGAAAAAAAAAGAAAGAAGGGATGAGTCGTGAAAAGAGGAAAACGTATTCTTATTTTATTTCTGGCATTTGTATTGGCATTTCAGGTGCCCGTAACCAGCTATGGGGCCACCAAGTCCGCAAAAGCCAAGGCTTCCGCAAAAGCTGCTGCAAAATGGCAAAACTACAAAAAAGGTGAAGTCCTACATAAAAAAGAGCTGTCCTGCATCCCCAAACGGCAGTAAATCCAACACCTGCTGGTCTGTTTACGTAAAGGATTTAAAGACCAACAAGAGCTTTACCATCAACAAAAACGCCTTCTTCTCAGCTAGCACCATAAAGCTATATGCAATGGCCACTGCCTATGACCAGGCAAAGAAGAAAAAGCTGAACATGACTCCCTCCGTGGAGTCGCAGATACGCAGCATGATCAGTGTCAGCAGCAATGATGCGTTTAATTCCCTTTGTATATGGAAGGCTGGGGCGGGGACCATCAACAAATTCTGCAAGAAAAATAAGTTCAAGCGCACCCAGCAGTATACCCGTTGCGGGTCAGGCAACTCCGCGGAGGCTTCCGGAAGCAGCAAGGCCAATATGACCAGCGCCGCTGACTGCGGAAAGCTGCTGGAGATGATCTGCCGGGGCAGGCTGGTTTCCAAAAAGCGCGTCCAAAAAATGCTGAACCACTTAAAGCCCAGACCATACGCACAAAAAATTCCCCAGGGGGTCCTCCGGTATCACGGTAGCCAATAAAACCGGCGAGAGCGGGTCCATAGAAAACGACACAGCGATTGTTTACGGCAAAAAGACGAAATACATTCTCTGCGTATTTAGTAACACTACAAATCCGGCTCAGGCCAGAAACTGTATCCGTCAAATATCCAGAATGGTTTACGCTGCCCTGAACTGACCGCATACAACGCAAAAGCCCTTCCTGCAGGAAGGGTTTTTGCGCCAAAGAACAGCGTTTGGCTCCTGACGCTGGCGTGCAATGCCTATTTATTCATCCTGTAACTTTTAAGAAGCACATCCAGCCGGATGCCATCTTCCGGCACAAACCTCCTCCAATAGTTCAGTGTCTCTTTCAATTTCTCAATGATCTCTTCCCCTGTACTCCGTATTTCCTGCAAATATCTCGAAAGCCAGATAAATCTCCTGACACTTAGGTGGCATTTGCGGTTCCTGCTCCTGTTCGTATGAGTGCGCAATGGCTCTCAGAACCTCTTCCCCTGAATGATCCCCTTTTCATTTTCCTCTTTGGTAAAAGGCTGGTGGCTGGATGTGATTCCATCTGTCTGCTGCATATGGATGATCGGGGGAGTAGCATGCCAGCTCCCAATCCACCGGTAGGGATCTGAGTCCCCGGGGTCAGCGGAAAACAGATGGGGATACGCCTCCATATCTTCCAATATAGCCTCCACCGCTTCCCGGCTGTGATCGTCCTCCTCTACAGCCTTGCGCCAAAGCTTATATGTATGTTCCGCGCCCAGCCAGATTTTTGGTCTACCCAAAATCTGACTTCCGGGATTCAGGGAATGCTCCACGGCCTCCCTGTCCGGTTTCCGGTATTTGCACTGCCCTACCATATGACCCACATCAATTGTGAGGTAAACGGATGGCCTCCCTCTGCGTAGCAGACTCTTAGAAACCTTTTGGCGCCCTCTATGGTCCACGGCGGCTGATGAGGTGCATACATGGCCTCCATGCAGAAATGAATTCCGTTTTTACTGGCACAGGCTCCGATCTCACCCATCCGGTGTATCACTTTTTTCATACATCCTTTGAAACTTTACCGCATCCTGCAGAAAGCGCTCCGGAACAGCAATAAACGACATCCCCATATGTGACCCCCTGCGTCCCAGTTGGTTCAGGGCCGGCTTGATCCACCAGTCCATCAGATAATCTGCCATTTTATCATCCGGATGGGCAAGTCCCGCAGTCCGGTAGGTCTGATAACCGGTAAAAAAGTATCCACCCTCAGGCCTGTCTCCTTTTCCTGCCTGCTCACCTCCTGAAACCATCCGGATTTATACCACTCCGGAGAATATAGAAAGTCGATTTCATTGTCAAAACTGGCCTGCGCACTTGTAAAGCCAATGTCTCTGATAAGCGGCATCCACTCCGACGGCTCCACCCATCTTTTGATGGCAAAGCAGTTGTCCAATGTCAGATATACTTTGGGATACTCCATTCTCTACCTCCTAGTCCCGGCTTCTTCTCAGTTTCTTTTTTTCTCTCAGTATTCCCACAAAGGAGGGAAGTCCGATGGCCACTACTACTACAATTCCGCTCACAGCCTCCTGCCAGTAAATATTTACCCCAAACAGTACGATCACGTTTGAGATAACGCAGATGATGGCCGCTCCCAGAAAGGAGCCCACCGGATTCCCCACCCCGCCTGTGAGGGAGCACTCCGCCGATCACGCAGGCCGCTATGGAATTCATAGGCCAGTTTGTTCCGATGGCAGCCTGTGCGGACCCCAGGCGGGCTACATAGAGCATACCCGCGGTGGATGAGAGAAGTCCCACGATTCCATAGATCAGCAGTCTGATCCTGTCCACCCGAATCCCCATTATTTTTGCGGCCTCCCGGCTGTTTCCGATTGCATAGATATAGCGTCCGGTCTTTGTTCTTACGACAAAGAGCACCACCGCGATCAATATCAGGACTGCAATCACAAAGGGATGGGCATACCCAAAAAGTTATTTTTCCCGACAAACAGGATGCTCTCCGGAATCCCCGTGATAGCCTGGCCCTTTGTGATGACCATGGTGATTCCTCCATAGACTCCCTGCATTCCAATTGTTGCCACCATGGCATTGATCTTTAGTTTTGTAATGAGCAGACCGTTTATGCAGCCCAGTAAATGCCGCTTAGCGCTCCGATTAGAAATGCCAGCACGGGATTCAGGGAGATCTGTGTCATCAAAAAGTCCCCCTAAGATCCCGGACAGGGGTGGCAATCCTGCCCACAGACAGGTCCAATTCTCCAATCAGCAAAAGTAACGACTGCCCGGTTGCGATTATACCGATAAAAGCAATATCCTCATCAGGGACTGCAGATTAAAAATACTTAAAAAGTACGGTGAAAGGCCGCCGCCACTGCAATGAGCAGAATCAGCACCACACCGGTGAGCACTGTACTGTTTTCGTTATCCCAGCCAGAATATTCCTTGCTCTGTATTTATCTTCTCCCTGCATATGTATCTCCTCCTGACCCAAGCCCCCAGGATTGCTCTCAGAATCTCCTGTTCCTCCGCATCTTTCTGGTGTTCTCCCTTTTCTTCCATTATAAAGGGAGATGATACGGTTTGCGCATTTTCTGAGCTCATTCATTTCAGATGAGATCAAAATGATTCCCACTTGTCTCTCCTGTGCAATCTTCTTCATTAGCCGGTAGATCTCCGCGTTTGTGCCCACATCAATCCCCTTAGTGGGCTCATCAAATATCAGAATTTCCGGTTTACAGCTCATGGCTCTGCCAATAATCACCTTCTGCTGGTTTCCACCTGACAGATACTTGATCTTTTTTTCCATATCAGGTGTTTTAACATCATAGCTCTCTATGATCCCGCTCACCATTTCTTCTTCCTTTTGCCTGGATATCCCAAATCTGCCGCCTATATATTTCAGGGCATTGACCGACGCATTTTCCCTTATGCTCAAATCAGAGAGTATCCCCTGGGTGCGTCGTTCTTCCGGAAGATAAAACATGCCGTGGCGCACAGAATAATTGGTATCTCCAAGCTTCCATTTTGCCCGTTTCACCCTCACCTCCCCGGAATAGACCGGAAGGTAACCAAAGACGGCCTGCATCAGCTCACTTCTTCCCGCACCCACCAGACCGGAAAATCCCAGGATCTCCCCCTTTCTCAGTGTAAAACTGATGTCCCGGAACCGCTCACCGGACAGTCCCCTCACCTCCATCAGCACCTCCGGGCTCACCCGTTCTGAGTAAAAAACTTCTCTCTCATCCAGTATCTGGCCTGTCATCTTTTTCACGGTTCTGGCAATGTCTATGTCTGCCACCTCCATCATCCCCGTATTCTTCCGTTTCGGAATACGGTGATTACGTCTCCGATCTCAAAAACCTCCTCCAATTTGTGGGATATGAACACAATGCTCTTCCCATCCGCTTTCAACTCCCGAATGATCTGAAACAGTTTCTGTGTATCCTCCCCGGTCAGACTGGTGGTGGGCTCATCCAGCATCAGTATCTCATAGCCCTTAAAACTGCCGCTCTCGCCACCTGCAAAAGCTGCTGCTGGGACACCGGGACGTCTTTTGCCGCCGCAAACGGCGCTACCCGTATCCCGAATCTCTCCAGAATCGGCGCCGCCTTTCTGTTCAGTCCAGCCTGGGAGATAAATCCCTTTATATCGGATCTGAAAAAGGGCATAAATAAATTCTCAGCCACAGACAGATGTGGAAAGAGGTCAATCTCCTGAGGCACATAGGCAACCTTCTCAAACAGCTTTCTGTCCTCCCTCACATCCTGGCCGTCAATCTGAATCTCTCCCTCCTCCGGTTCATAGACACCTGTGAGGCATTTGATCAGCGTGCTCTTGCCCGCGCCGTTTTCTCCGCAGATACAGTGTACCTCTCCCCCTTCTCAGGGTAATGTTTACCGCATCAAGCGCAACGACTCCCAGGAAAATTTTTGTAATATTTCTGGCTTTGAGGATATCCATATTTTCCTCCTTCCAAAAAGCCTATTCGAAGCTGTATTTTTAGCAATTGCTATCAGTCATCCACATTATCCTGATCAATGTACAGGATTCCGGTGTCCAAAAGGCCGGCATCTCTTCTCCCAGATAGGCATGGATCAACACCATAACGCTGAGCGCTCCTGCATCTGAGGCTTAGTGGAGTAAGAACAGGCAATGGTACCACTTTTTACATACTCCAGGATCTGCAGAAGGTTTTCCGCCCCCACAAAGGTGATTTCGCCCTGTCTTCCCGCCTCCTCAATAGCCGCTGCGATGCCGATGGGGCCGGAAGCGTCCACGCACAGATATCCATCCAGGTCCGGATTTGCTGCGATGGTTGCCGCCGCCTGCTGCTGGGCTGTCTCAATGTTATCCTGTGAGATACCCCCGTCAATCACTTCAATTCCCGGATAATCCGCCAGCACTTCCTTAAACGTCTCGTAGCGCTCACTATGGTTGGGCGCTGTGGTCACGCCGTGCATGAGTGCTACCTTTCCTTTTCTCCCAGCAGCTGCGCTAACTTTTTTAGCCTCCAGCTCTGCCTGCTCCGCAAAGTCATTTCCCACTGCTGTAAGACCAGACCCCTCCACCGCTGAGTCGAAAAGAACTACAGGAATTCCCTGGTCCTGAATCTCCTCAATGATCTGCTTGCTCCCCTCATAGTCAATGGGGTCAATGGCAATCCCATCTGGCTTTGTGGCCGCCACCTGCTCCAGCACTGAATTCTGCTCCGTGATTTCTGCTGTGCTCGGAGCCCTGTAGTCAATCTTGATCTGAATCCCCAGCTTTTCCGACAGCGCCTTCGCCTCCTCTCTGGCCCCGTAGTTTACCGCCTCGAACCATTCATGTACACACTTGGGGATAATCACAAGGTAAGCTCCTCAGCGTCCACCGCCGCGCCATCCGAGGGGGGCGAAACCTCTCCGCCAGCTCCTCCCGTCTGAGCCGGAGCCCCCTGTCTGTGAACTGCACCCTGCTATCCCAAACACCATCATTGCTGCCATAAATACAGCTAAAGTTTCTTCATCTCTTGCCCTCCCATTTTTAAAATACCTTTTTACCATTCATGTCCATAGTCATATTTAAACCGCCGGTTTTCCGCCTCGATCAGTTCCTGGGGAATCAGCTTTATCTCAAGATCCGCTCCCTCAGCGCCAGATAACACAGCGCCGCCTTCTCCACCACCTGGCAGCAGGTGAGCGCCTCCTCCAAATCCTTGCCACAGCACACAGGCGCATGGTTTCTGAGCATCACTGCGTTCTTTTCCCCAGATATTTAGCCGCAGCGGCTCCCAGCCTTTCGTGTTCCCCGGCGCGGATATACTCAGGGGTGATGGGGACCGACCCGCCCACCAGTTGAGTCATCTCCTCTGAAAACGCGGGAATTTCCCTGTCCGTGGCGCACATGGCTGAGGCATACTTGGGATGATAATGTACGATCGCATTCACATCCTGCCTGGCCAGATAAATCATCCTGTGCACCTCCCGCTCCGTGGTAGGGCTGCGGGCCCCCTCGAGAATCCTGCCGTCACAGTCTATCAGCACCATGTCCTCCGGGGTCATTTTACTGTACTCCACCCTGCTGGGCGTGACCAGGATTCCCTCCTCTGTCCTCACACTGATATTTCCCCAGGTCCCAACCACCAGCTCCTTCTCCTGCAGCCACAGACAGGCGTCTATGATCTGCTTTCTTAACTCAGGATACTTCATCTCTTGCTCCTCCTCTCTCATACTGCCCCTGCAGGAATTTACTTCTCTCATCCCACCATTCCATGCTCAGCTCATACCCTCTTTTGTAGAGATGGTATAGCTCCGCATACCTTCTGTGCCTGTCTTCCCGAGGGTGAAACCGTTTCCTTTCTCGGACTGCCGCCTTCACAGCCTCCCGGTAACTCCCATAAGTCCCAAGGGCCACGGCTGCGTTCATTGCTGCTCCCTTGGCTCCCAGCTCTGTGCCGCACAGGATCACCACGTCCGTTCCCATTGCATCTGCAAACATCTGCATCCAGACATCACTCTTGGCGCCTCCTCCGCTCACATAGATCTCCGAGAGCTTGACGGGGACACTCTGGTAGCAGTCCACCATGGCCATGGCAATCCCCTCATACACTGCTCTGAGCATATCCTCCAGGGTTGTGTTAAAAGAGATTCCTGCAAAAGAGGCCTTGATATTTCCCTTAAAAACGGAGCCCTCTCTCCTCCTGCCATGAGGTAGGGATGATAGACCACGCCGTTGGAGCCAATGGGAACCTGGTCAACCAGCTCCGAACAGCGGGAATAGATGTCCACCCCTCTCTCCTGAGCTTCCAGGCTGATTCTTTTTCCTGCTGTCCTTAAAAACCACTCCAGGTTCGGCGCCCCTCCAAGGGATGAAACCAGTCGTATCCAGCGGTCAGGAAGGCAGTGTGCAATGGTCATGCCCGCCATATAAGGCTCCGGTCTGGGCCGTTCCATAATTACAGAGTGGATTGCAGCCGTGCCAATCACTGTACACGCCTGTCCATCCTCAATCGCCCCGCAGCCAAGTGCACAGGCTGGAATATCCATGGGGCCTCCCACCACCAGTACCTCCTCTCTCAGCCCCAGCTCCTTTGCCAGTTTCGGCAGCAGGTTTGACTTATTCTCCCTTGTGGGATATACTTTCGGAAACTTCTCCCGGTACTTCCCAATCCCATACAGACAAAACAGCCGGTCATCGTAGTCTCTGCTCAGGACATTCAGCATGGGGATTGACATGTCCGTATCGTCACAGGAAACCACACCAGTCATTTTGTAAAACAGCCAGTCCTTGAGATGAAAAACATGCCGCCCTCTCCAGACATTCCGGCATATTTTTTTCCATCCAGCGTATCTCTGCGCTCATTGCAGATCCAAAACCGCTGTGCCGCAGATGTCAAAGGCTTTTTCCAGAATCCCATCCTCCCTCCAGGCATCAATCTCCTTTTTCGTCCTCCCATCACAAAAACAGATACCGGGACGGACAGGTTTCCCCCCCGTCAATCATCCAGAGGCCGTCCCCCTGGGCGGTGATACCGATTCCCAGCACTTTCTCCGCCTCTATCTGACTCAAAACCCCTTTTAAACAAGCACAGCAATTTTCCCATATCACCTCCATATCCTGCTCATACCAGTCTTCACAGGGAGTAATGCCCTTTAGGCTTCTCCTTTTTTGACTGCCAGTTCCCTGCCTTCCATATCAAACGCCACCGCTTTGATCCCGGATGTACCGGAATCCACCCCAATGAAATAGCCTTCTCTCACACCCCGTCCTCCTTTCTTTGTCGGAAAAATTGTCTTTACTCTTTCAAATATGTTATTTTTAGTTATTTAATGTTATTTAATGAAAGCATTTGGTCAATTGATATGTTATTTTATGTTATATTAACACGTTTTTCTCAACAGTCAATACAAAACCAGTTAATTTTTGTAGCATTAATTACTGGTTTTTAGCACAATTACAATTTAACATTTTTACACGTATTTTTGTTATTTTTGTATCAAATATCTCATTTTCATTTGACTATTTAACATATTTTTGTTATGATCTTATTGAGAAATCATTTAGAAAGAGGAGAAACAGACATGTCTTCAAAATCACAGAGAGAAGTGCAAAAATCATAGATATACTGAAGCAAAACACCACATCAACCACAAAGGAGCTGGCCACGGCTCTGGGTGTTTCTGAGATGACTGTCCGCAGGGATATTGCGGAATTGGCAAAAAAAAAATATACTGGATACGTATTACGGCGGAATTGCCTTGAAATCAAATACGATTGAGAAAGAGTCTGATGAGCAGGTATACTCATTTGAGACAGAGAAAGACTTGCATTTAGAAGAAAACTGCGCATTGCAAGGTTCGCCAGCACCATGATCGAACCCTTTGACTCCATCGCCATAGACAGTGGTACTACCTGCTGCAATATTCTCAACTATATACCCGAGGACACAGCCTGTATCATCTACACCTACTCCCTGGAGGTCATCAACCGTGTGGTGCAGATGAACAGCGATAAACTGCGCTTATTTGCCTTTGGCGGATATTATCACAGCTATATTAAAATGTTTGAGTACAATGAAATTCTGTCCACCATTGAAAAAATGCATGTGAACAAGTTATTTTTGGGAACGGTAGGCGTGAGCACAGCCTACGGGCTCTCCTGCTCCGAACCCTACGAGGTGGCGGTGCGCAAGGCTCTCATAGATATCAGTGACACGGTAATCCTTTAGCAGACTCCTCCAAAATCGGAAAATCCTGGTTTGATCACTATGCTGACCTTGACGATGTGGACATCTTTATCACAGACTCCATCTCTCCTCCGCTCAGAGGACAGAACTGAGGCGCGCAAGCTGAAGCTTTATGTGGTGTAATTTCAAGAGTCTCCGCGCTTACCCTCTCTGGGAATATCGTACCTCACAATGCTGATACCAATGGAGCATAACACCAATATCTGGTTGATGACTCCTCCCATGGAACCATAGTAACCATCATAGATCAGCCATCCAACGCTGGAGGGCAGAGTCAGAAGGCGGATCTTTTTGCATCCTTCATCCCATAGGACACGGTGGTCAGAAGCTTCCCTATGATCGCAATCAGACTCATAGGGGAGGACCAGGACAGTATCCCGGTAACCAGCATAAAGATGCAGAACACAGCCATCCACACCCTGTTGGATTTCTCCTTAATGGTACAGCGGGCATAGATCAGATTCCTAAGACAGCTGATCCAGTTCATAACCGCCCCGGTGTATGCCCCCAGGAGCAGATATTGGAAGGAAAAAAACAAATCATTTAAAAGCTTCAACACCACAATGTTCTTGCTCTTGTTGCTTTGAAAAGCGGCTGCGCCAAAGAGCAGGCCCACAATCCCCAGCGCCTGCACAAATATCCTGTTATACATCCTAATAGATCCCCCAATGCACATGCACAAAAACGACGCAGTCCTGTCACCGCGCCGTTTTTGCGTCTTTTTGTTATCTGTTTACTCTCTTGGCAGTATTTTTCCACATCACTGTGAGGCCTTGGGATTACGTGAACAGCAACCAGTTCCCCAGCTTTCCGGCCGCCTGGGCGCCAACCTCTGTGGCCGCTTTTACCGCTCCCACATCCCCCCGCACCATAACGGTTACCAGCCCGGAACCAATCTTCTCTGTCCCGATCAGACATACATCTGCGGCTTTCACCATGGTATCCGCGGCCTCAATGGCTGCTACCAGTCCTCTTGTCTCCACCATACCTAATGCTTCCTGTGTCATCTCTCATTCCTCCTGAATCTTATTTAATGACCTGTATTGTTGGGTATCCTTTCTCTACATTTCCGGTTTAAAGAGTACCTTTGTAAACACTTCAGTCCGGTTAAACATCATATCAAAGACTTCTTTGCACTCTTCCAGACGCACCCTGTGGGTGATCAGAGGATTGACGTTCATCTGACCTGTGCTCATAAATTCCAGTCCGCTCTTCCACTCATTGATGGGAAGCGGATTTATGGAGGAGTTCCAGCTTCCGTGGATGGTAAGCTCGCCCCTCAAAATAGCCTGATCACTTTGTTGGGATAGGCAACGTCATCGTAGGTAATGCCTCCGTAGACTACCTCCCCATTTTTCTTACAGGAGGCCACTGCCTGTACGTGGGTGTATTTGCTGCCTGCAAATTCAATGGCAATGTCCACACCTTCTCCACCTGTGAGATCCTTGATGGCCTTTACCGCATCCGTATTCCTGCCGTTTATCCCTGCTGTTGCCCCCAGACGCTTTGCCAGCATCAGCTTGTCGTCCGCCACGTCCACAGCAATCACTTCCGTGCACCCCAGCGCTCTAAGCCACTGCAAACAGATATATCCGATTGCTCCCAGTCCGAACACAGCCGCGCTCTTTCCCGCCTCCAGCCTACATTTTCTCACAGCGTGGAGTCCTACGGACACGGGATCTGTGAAAGAACCTTCCTCATAGTCCACATTTGGCGGAAGCTTCAGACAGTTGGCGGACTCCACCACAATGTATTCCGCCATAGCCCCGTCCCTTCTGGAACCATAGTAGTCATAGGTATCGCAGAGATGAGACTGGCCTACCTTGCAGTACTGACACTCTCCACAGGGTATCAGGGCATCACCGATACCCTGTCGCCCACTGTAATATTGTTTTTTCACCTTGTCGCCGCACTCCAACACCTGACCTGCAAATTCGTGGCCAATAGTTGTGGGAAAATGGTAGGTTCCCTTCACCATCACTCTGGGGATATCTGATCCGCAGACTCCGCAGCTTTTTACCTTAATCAATACCTGTGTATCTTTCTCTATATGAGGTACATCCACCTCCACACACCTGATATCCTTTGGTGCAAATAACCGTACTGCCCGCATTTTCTGTGGCATGCTTGCTCACTCCTCTCAATATGTGCTATTGCTTTTGAGGTACCCTCAATGATTGCGATTCCCGAACTCGTTCCAAGCCGGGTTGCTCCCGCTGCAATCATGGCCTTAGCGGTCTCAGCGCCCTTGACCCCTGCCCGACGCCTTCACTCCCATTTCTGGTCCCACTGTCCTGCGCATCAGAGCCACATCCTCCACAGTGGCGCCTCCTGTGGAAAATCCTGTGGATGTCTTTACAAAGTCCGCGCCCGCCTCCTTTGCGATCTGACACACCCTCACCTTTTCCTCATCCGTCAGCAGGCAGGTCTCAATGATCACTTTCACAACCGCACGGCCATGAACCGCTGTCACCAGGTCTGCAATATCTTTTCTCACAAAATTCCAGTCTCCGCTTTTGATCTTTCCCACATTGACTACCATATCCACTTCCAAAGCGCCGTTTTCAATCGCCTCATTTGCCTCAAAGACTTTCGACTTTGTTGTGGTGGCGCCGAGAGGAAAACCAATCACTGTACATACCTTCACCGAAGTACCTCTGAGTTCTTCGCAGCATGGGGGAACATATCCCGGATTTACGCAGACAGAACAAAACCTGTTATCCCTAGCCTCTTGGCAGAGCTTCCTGATCTGCTCCTCACTGGCATCCTGCTTCAGCAGTGTATGATCAATCATACCAGCGATTCCGTTAGCGGCAGCCATGGGAATTGACGTTCCCTCAGCTGACAGCTTTTTTGAGAATCTCGTCTGCAATCCTGCTTACCAACTGCTCCATTTCCATATGTATTTCCTCACTTTCCATTGATAATTTATGTTTGGTAAAATCCTGCCCCATCTGCTGTGTTTAGGAGCGGGACATTACTTTTTTCATTGCCTGCACACCTCTATGATCTTTTTAAAGGAATCCGCTTTTAAACTGGCTCCCCCGATCAGAAAGCCGTCCACTTCTACAATCTTTCCGATCTGCTGCGCATTTTTCTCATTTACACTGCCCCCATACAGGATGGGAAGCTCCTGCCCCAGGTAAGCCTTCATCCTCCTCTTCAGACATGCATGGGTATCTGCAATCTCATCCACTGAGGCAGTTATCCCTGTCCCTATGGCCCAGATTGGCTCATAGGCAATGTAGAGACTTCAAGCTGTGCTCTTGGGATTCCCTGAAGATCCCTTGTCAATTGGTTCTCCAAAACCTCTCTCCACCGCCCGCTTTGTCTCTCCACCAACTGTTCTCCTATACAGATCATCACCTGGAACCCTTCCCGGAGGGCCTTTCTTACTTTTTTGCATTGATGGAGGTATCTGTCTCCCCGTAATAGCTGCGCCTCTCGGAATGCCCTGCGAGCAGGCAGCTGCATCCCAATTCCCGGATCATCGGAAGGGAAATCTCCCCGGTAAAGGCTCCGCTGTCCTGTTCATGAAAATTCTGCGGCCCGAAGACAATGCGTCGTTTCACAAATTCCTCAGCTAAGACTGCCATTGTTGTATGGGGGAAACAGGATCACTTTGTCGTCTTCCCCTATTTCTCCCAACTCCTGCAAGAAAGCCATGCCCTCACGGACTGTCATATTCATCTTCCAATTTCCAGCTACTATCAGAGATTTCTTTTGCATATTGAGATAACTTGTCTAATTATCTCTTCCAGCTTTTCTTTTTCCATTCTGTCCTCTCATTTATTGTTTGTTTACATTTGTTCATTATATAGTTAATTATGTTACCATGCTATAAGAATAGCATACTCCCACCCCTATGTCAAGAAAAAGGAAGGAAACTTTGTACCCTATTTTCCGTACAACTTCCTTCCTTTCACCTATTATCTGTTATGACATTGACTATTTACTGCAGTCCTTATGGTCTGAGTACCACCTTCATAGAGTGCTCCCCTCTTCCATTAAAGTCAAATGCCTTCTCCCCACTGCTCCAGAGGGAAAAAATGGGATGCCACCCCCTCGGTTTGGAAGCTTACCGCTGTCAATCCACTCAATGACTGTGGGAAAACAGTAGGGAGAGAGATGGGCTCCCAGCAAATCCAACTCTTTTTGTATCTCCGATAATAGACCAGTCTACGGTGGTCTCACTTCCAAATACGGAAAACTCCACAAATCTGCCCAGCTTGCGCACCATGTTTAAGCCCTGTATAACGCTTTGCGGAGCGCCTGTGGCCTCCACATAGATATCGCACCCGTATCCGTCAGTCATATCCTTGACTCTCTGAACCACATCTTCCTCTGCCGGATTCATGACCATGTCGGCTCGAATTTCTTTGCCATATCCAATCGCTCTTCCTTCAAATCCAGCACAATCAGACATTTGGGATTTCGAAGCTTTGCCACTCCCAGCATACCCATTCCCAGAGGACCTGCTCGGAGAGGACCACCACATCCTCGTTCCCGATCTGTGCCCTGTCAATGGCATGTTTGGCACAGGCATAGGGTTCAACCAAAATGGCCTTTTTCGATGGGCATCTCTTTTGGCACCTTGAACACCAGTCCCCCCTTGGCTACCTTCACATATTCGGCCATACCGCCGTTTACATTGCTCTGAAATCCATAGATATCATGTTTCTGGCACATCCAGTAATGACCTGTCCTGCAGAACCTGCACTCTCCACAAGGGGCAATCTGCTCCACAGTCACCCTGTCCCCTACCTGAACACCGTGTTTGCTGTCAGCTCCCTTTAAGACAACTTCCCCACAAACTCATGTCCGGGGACAAAGGGCGCTTTCACCCAGGAGGGCTGATTGGCGTCTCCCCAGAACTTAGCAGCTCCATGCCATGCTTTCACGTCGCCTGCACATACTCCGCAGGCTTCCACCTTAATTAGTATCTCCTCATCGTCAATCTGAGGAACCGGAAAGTTCTCCTCCAGCTTATATTCTTCCCTGCTGTGCGCAACCAGCGCTCTCATTGTTTTTGGTATGCTCATAATACGCTCCTTTCTATCCCTCAATGGTCCATCCTTCGGATCAGTTCATCCAGTTTAAGTCCATCTTCGGGTATCCATTTTCTCCAATATTGATAAGTCTCTTTTAACTTCCCAGTGATCTCCGTGCAATACTCTGCATTGGATGCAAAAGATTTCAAAGGCCAGATAGATTTCAGCAGCTCTGGGCGGCATTCCATTCACCTCTGTCTTCTCATAGGATTTGGCAATGGCCCTGAGTACTCTGTCCGGCCGGATAATGCCCTTTGGTTGTTCGCCTCCGTAAAGGCTGCATGGGAGGCTGTAATCCCATCCGTCTGCTGCAGATGCACAATCGGGGGAATAGCACCCCAGCTCCTGAAGCCAGGCATAGGGATCGGAATCCTCCGGCCCATCAGAGAACAGATACCCGTAAGCCTCCATATCCTCCAGAATCCGCTGGGCCTTTTCCCTTACGCTGCCCTGTGCCTTTTTCAGCTCACCCCACAGAATTCTGGTATGCCCTGCTCCCAGCCAAAGGCCTGGTTTTTCTTTTTCCATCGCAAAAAGCTCTCCTCCAGCAGCTCTGAGGATGGCTTTTGAAATCTGGCCTGCCCGATCATATGTCCTACGTCAACCGTGGTGTAAATGGGCGCCCCTGTCCGGGTACAGTCTCTGAGGAAACGCCGGGTTCCCTGAATCGTCCAGGATGGCTGATGAGGCGCGTACATGGCCTCCGAGCAGAAATAAATTCCGTTTTCCGCAGCACATCTGCCGATCTTTCCAAACCGCTCCACCGCTTTTGGTACGCCTTATGATACCGCTCCGGCTCCTGGAGGGCCTGGTCGGGGATTCCGAAAAAGGACACACCCATGTGGGATCTTCTCCTGCCCAGCCATCTGACCGCCTTTTCCATCCATTCCCTTTCCAGATAATCCGCCATCTCATCATCCGGGTGTCCCAACCCGGCTGTCCGATAGGTCTGGTATCCGGTAAAAAAGGTATCTACCCGGACTCCGCTCCTGTGCTCCTGTTCCTCCACCTGCTCAAACCACCTTTTCAAATACCAATCAGGGGAGTACAAAAATCAATCTCATTGTCAAAACTGGCCTGGGCGCTTGTAAAGCCAATCTCTCGTCAAGGGCAGCCATTCCTTTGGCTGCACCCACCGTTTGATGGCAAAACAGTTGTCCAGCGTTAAGTATATCTTTGGATATTCCATGCAATCATCCCTCTACAATCTGCCTGTAACACTCTGCCAGTCCGCTCCACACCTGGGCGTCTTCGGGCTGATAGGATACCAGCTCACTATTTTGTGCGCAGAGCCTGCGCCCCTCCTCCAGAGAATCCAGCTTTCCATCCGCCATCATCTGAAAGATCAGGTTTCCGAAAGCTGTAGTCTCTGTGGGGCCTGCTACCACTGGTACTCTGACCGCATTGGCTGTGTACTGGCACACCAGCTTGTTCTGTGTACCTCCCCCACCAGATGCAGCAGTTCCAGCGTTGCTCCCACTATATCGGTAATCCTTTCAAAACTGTATGCAAACATCAGAGCCAGACTTCGGAATATGCAGTCCGCCACTTCCCCTATGGTCTCAGGCACTTCCTGCCCTGTTTTCCTGCAGTACGCCTGTATGATCCCCGGCATGTCCGCCTGAAATTCTCCAAACCGCTCTTCGTTCACATTGATAACACACTTCATGGGTCTTGACTCTTTTGCCAGAAGAGTAATCTCATCCCACGAGATATCCCTGTCTTTTTTCCATTTATCCCTGCACTGCTGGATAATCCACAGTCCTGTTATATTTTTTATGAGCAGGTTTTTCCCGCAGGCGGCCCCTTCATTTCCAAATTCCAGTTTTACGATTTCAGGGTCCATCAGAGGCTCTCCCGTCTCCAGACCTGCCAGACACCATGTACCCAGACTCACATATCCCCAGGGCCTGTCGGTATCCCGAATCGGTATCCCCGCCACAGCAGAGGCGGTATCATGGGTGGCCGGGATGACCACAGGAATCGACTCCACCTCCAACTCCCTGCAAACTTCTTCCTTCAGCATCCCCAGGTAAGTCCCCGGTTCCGTCAGGGGATGCAGGAAATCCCTGTGCAGCCCCAGCCTGTCTAAGATTTCAGGTTCCCACTGCCTGGTTCTCTGGTTGGCCATCAGAGTCATTGTGGCGTTGCAGAATTCATTGCTGGGTTTTCCTGTCAGGAAATAGTTTAACAGATCAGGAATCATCAGCAGATATCTGCCATGCTCATATTCCACTGACCTCATCTTCATAAGGGAAAACAGTTTGTACACACCCATAATCCGGGTTGCACGGTCCTCCGCTCAGCGCAAAGAGCTCTTCCTCTGAAAGTATGGCGTGAAGCTCCTCTGAGCGCTCATGCTGGTTCCTGTCCTGGTAATGGAGAGGATTTCCGATGAGCCTCCCATTCTCATCCAGCATCCCAAAATCACACCCCAGGAGTCAATGGCCATAGAATTTACTTTTCCATATTTCTGCCAGCACTTTTGTATACCAATCTTTACCTCGGACAAGAGCCTGAGAATATCCCAGAAGTACTCCTCCTCGTTGGCGAACACGGGTCTGTTGTCAAACCGGTGGACCATATCAAACTCCACCTCATCCCCCTGACGCTGGCCACAATCGCCCGTCCATTGCTGGCACCCAGGTCTAAAATCAGATAATGGTCTTTTCATCTTCCTTCCCCCTTTTCATCAGGTATTGGTCTGTGTGCTCTTGGTCAACTGAGGCAGAAGGACTGCAATCAGAATGATAATACCCTTGATAACCAGCTGTGGATACGCGGGAACCTTCATCAGGTTCATGATATTGCTGATCAGTCCCAAGGTGTACACGCCAAACAGGGTCTTAACCACACTGCCGTTGCCTCCGTTTAAGTTCGCCCCGGCGATTACGCAGGCTGCGATGGCATCCATCTCTGTTCCGTCTCCTACCAGCGGGGAACCCACTCCTGTTCTTCCACACACAATGATGCCTGATATGGCCGCAAAGACGCTGCTCACTGCATATACGGACATCTTATATATGTTTACCCGTATACCGGACAGCCTCACCGCCTCCTCATTGGACCCCACAGCCAGAACCAGTCTGCCGTAGGTGGTATAGCGGAATACCAGAAAGATCAGGATAAACACCACTGCCATGATATAAAACTGTGTGGGCAGCCCCAGGATGTAAGATCTGGAGAACGTCAGATAAGACTGGCTCTTGATCTGAATGGATGCTCCTGCACTGATAATGTATGCAAATCCCTTGGCCACCTGCATGACTGCCAGTGTGACGACAAACGACGCCACCTTCTGATAAGCCACCATAAATCCGGATACGATCCCGCAGAGCATTCCCGCTCCCATTGCAATTAATATAGATACAAACAGTCCCTTTCCCGTATTCAGCATGTAGGCAAATACAATGTTACTTAGCGTCAGAACCGTTCCCACGGACAGGTCAATTCCACCTGTCATGATTACCATCAGCATTCCGAGACTGACAATTCCAAGGCCTGCGTTCTGTCTCAAAAGATTGGTCAGGTTCCCAGATGAAAAAAGCTGGAACTGACGATTGACGAGATAATGAGCATCAAAATAAAAATAATGATGGTGTTATTGCGGTTAATAAAATTGAGAAAGCCTGCCTTTGTCACTTTTCCTCTCTTTGCCTGTGCTTCTTCCATGTCTATTTCCTCCTCGTTTACTCGTTCACCACACCCACGGAGTAATTGATAATCCGTGTCTGCGAAATATCTTCTTTTTCCAAAAATCCCCATGGCTCTTCCCTTGTTTAAGATCAGTACACGGTCACTCATACCAATGATCTCCTCCACTTCTGAGGAGATCAGCACCACAGCAAGGCCCTCCTTTTGTCAGGTCATTGATGAGGTTATAAATCTCCATCTTTGCCCCAATGTCCACACCGCGGGTGGGTTCATCCAGGATAATCACTTTGTTGTCCCCATAGAGCCATTTTGCCAGGCTGACTTTCTGCTGGTTTCCTCCGCTTAATCCCCCCCACATGAATTTCCGTGCCGTCTGTCTTGATGTGCAGCTTACTGATCATCTCCCTGGTGTCCTGCTTCTCCTTTTTCTGCCTCACCACATCAAAGGGACCTCTCACCTTTTTCAGAGACGCCATGGTGGTGTTGATTCTCACGGACTGGGAGAGCAATACCCCGTGTTCCTTTCTGCTCTCCGGCAGGTAGGCAATCCCCAAACGGATGGCCTCATAGGGTGAACGCACTTTCACGGGCCTTCCATTCAGCCTTATCTCCGGTACAGTTCTTGTCCGCCCCGAATATGGCTCTGGCCAGCTCTGTCTTTCCAGCCCCCACCAATCCTGCAATCCCCAAAATCCACCCGCGTGCACTTTAAAGGATACATTCTGCACATGGATGCCATTGCAAACATTGACACCTCCAGAACCGGGGCTCCAAGTTTGATATCTCTCTTCGAAAACATGGATTCATAGCTTTGTCCAATCATTTGTTCAATGACCTGGTTCATGGTGATATTCTGGGGTACGTACACTGTTTACCACTCTTCCGTCCCGCATGATGGTAATCTCATCGGATAGCAAAAAGATCTCATCCAGTCTGTGGGATATGTAGATAATGCTGACTCCCTGGTCCTTTAGCTTTCGAAGGAGAGCAAACAGATTTTCCGTCTCTTTTGGGGAGAGCACTGCAGTGGGCTCATCCAAAATCAGCACATTTACATCCTCACTCAGCGTTTTTGCGATCTCCACTACCTGCTGATAGGCAACACGCAGCTCCCCCACCTTGGCATAGGCATCGATGTCAAACCCCAGTCGGTTTAAAATTTCTTGTGCCTGCCTGTATAGCTCTTTTCCAATTAATCCTTTTCCTGCCCAGGGACATCCGGTTAATAAATATATTCTCCGCAACCGTCAGGTCAGGAGCCAGGGCAAACTCCTGATAAATAATCCCCAGTCCGGCCTTGCGTATTTCAATCAGGTTGTTGCCTGAAAATTGTTTTCCATTGATAAAGATTTCCCCCTTGTCCTTCTTGTAAGCACCCGAGAGTATTTTCATCAGGGTCGACTTTCCAGCCCCATTTTGTCCCACCAGAGCATGAATCTCCCCCCTCCTTCACGTTCAGAGATACATCCTGCAGAGCATGGACACCTCCAAAGCTCTTGTAAATATTTTCAGTTCAATTCTATTTTTTTCTGATCCGACACTCGTTTTCACCAGCCTTCCGATTTTTTTCCCTGTTTTTTTAAGCCGAAGGAAGCGGGGTGGAGTGCTCCCCCGCTTCCTTCTTAGAAGAAATTAAAATGTTGCATTGGGGTCATAGTAATCATCGATGTTATCGATGGTGACACAAGCTGCTGGCGTGTAAGTGTAAGCAGGAAGTCTCCGAAGCCAGATCCGCTAAACCATTTGTCTGCCACGTCACAGGCGTACTCACCGATTTTTGGGGGCTGTTTGTACCAGTACATCCGTATTTGCCTTCTTTGATCAGTTCAAATGCTTCTTTCTGCCCGTCCGCACATGCGGCAATCAGTTTATCCTGCAGCATATTGTGCTCCTCCAGCACCTGCATCGCTGCCATTGTCATAACGTCCGCCTCTGAGAGCAGTACGTTAAATTCCTCATTCAGCGCTACAATATCTTCCATTGCGGTGACCGCATTGTCCTCCGCCCAGTTGTCGCAGTATCCCTGTGCAATGATTTCCAGATTTACCTCACCCTCTGACGCCAGCTGTTCCTCAATAATTCCGGCGATCATGCCGTCCCTGCGGTTTAAGGAGTTGATGGTTCCCATCTGCCCGCTGATAAGCGCTGCCTTGATGGGTTTGCCCTTCATCTGCTGTGCCACCCATTTGCCGCAGACAAATCCGTTCCCGTAATTGTCTGCCTGTACGCAGGTCAGGACTTTTGCATCACTGTCCAGCGCATTGTCTATGGCGATGACCGGAATGTTTTCCTCATCTCTCAGACGGTTGATGGTGGTGGTCAGTATGGAGGTATCATAGGAGTTACACAGGATCACATCGCAGCCCTGGGTCACCAGATCCTCCATATCGCTGATCTGCTTATTGGAATCTCCCTGCGCATCCAAAACCACACACTCCCACCCCTTCTCATCACAGATCGACTGCACGGTATCACGGATGGTCACATAGAATGGAATGACAATGCTGACCATGGAGATCCCCACCGTAAACTTGTCTCCGCTCCTGGGTGTTCTGGTCCCACCCTCCTTTACTGTGCCGGATTCCCCTGCACTTGCCTGCTCGCTCCCTCCTGTGGTGCATCCCCCAGCGCTGTTGCAGCCAAAGCCAGTGCCAGCACCATTGCCAATCCCTTTCTTGTTTTTTCATATCCTTTCTCCTTTCAATTTTTATAAAAATATACCTTCTCCGTATATTTCTATCTCACCTCTGTGGGAAACTCCGGGCCGCCGGCTAAGTAGTCCGTACTGTACTCCCCAGCCTGATATTCCCTGACAATCCTCCCGTCCGCAAGTTCCAAAACCCGGTCCGCACAGTGGCAGACTGTATCCGGGTCATCTGAACACATCAAAACTGCTATTCCTGTTGTGCTGCCTCCAGCAGCACTCTTTGTATTTCTCCGGAGGACTGGTTGTCTGCCCCCTCAGTAGGATTGATGACAATCATAATCCTCGGTGCCGTCATCAGACATTTTGCCAGCAGTACCTTCTGCCTGCTCCCCTTACTCACAAAACGGACTTTCCGGGCCATGAGATCTTCTATGTAAAGCTTCTCAGCCTGCAGCTTTACAGCGTTTTCCTCTACTCTTTCTTGATCACTCCGCAGATATTCACCTTGTTCAGTACACCTATTGAGATATTCTCCTTGACCGTCATGTTCTCGATCAGGCCTCTCTGCTTCCTGTTCTGCGGCATATAGCTAATGCGGTGGCGTTTTCCCTCCAGTGGTGACTTTAAGGAAACCTGCTGTCCCCGGATACGGATTTCCCCGCCAGGACCGGACGCAGCCCGTACAGACTCTCCATCAGCTCCTTTTTACCATGTCCTGTCAGGGCCAGTATTTCCCCCTCATGGATGTCAAAGGACACATCCTTTTGTCTTTGTTCCTGCCTTCAAATGCTCCACTTGCATGATAACTTTCCGTTCTCTCTCCACCTTCTCTTTTCAGGGGCAGCTGTGGCCCCCTAGAAGATGTCGGATGAGATCTCCCTTTGTAAATTCTCCCCTGCGCAGTGTGTAGCAGGTATTTCCCTGGCGCATCACTGTAATCCGGTCAGCAAGCTCAAAGGCCTCTTCCAGTTTATTGGTAATGATAAAAACAGTGATTCCCTCTTCCTTCAGACGCTGGATGGATCTTTTGACTGTCCGATCTCCTCGGACGTCATCGTTTCCATAAATTCATCCAAAATAATAAAACTTGCTCCTGAGGACAGCTCCTGGCTAACTCCACGCTTTTTTTCTGAGCGGTATTCAGCTTTTCTTCCGGGGTGTCCGGTTCCACATCCCCTATCCCAACCATATCCAGGTAGTGTCTGGCCTTGATATTCTCGGATTTCCGGTTCCAGATCCATCTGTTTGCCCGGTTGTTCAGGAGAAAAATATTTTCCGCCACGGTCATAGAGGGCACATACCGGACATCCTGGCTGACATATCCGATTCCCAAAGCCTTCATGGCTGCAGGTCCTCCATAATTGATCCTCTTTTCCTTAAAATAAATTTCTCCGGAGTCCCACTGCATATTTCCATTCAGAGTCTGCACCAGTGTTGTCTTTTCCGGTTCCATTTCGCCCGATTAAGACATGGATTTCCCCTGCATAAAGGTCATATTGATATGGGACAGCACCGTATCCCTCCGTATTTTCTTGCAAAGGTTTTTTATCCTCAGTATCTCGCTTTTCATAAGAGCCTCCTTTGTGTTTTTTATTATATCACACAAATTAATGCAGCCCTATTTTGACTATATGTCTCTATTCCTCTGCTTGACATTATCTATTTTGTATATTAAACTGTTTCCTAAGTTGTTTCCATTATACTAATCCGCACAACTGTATAACAATGGCGTACTTTTCAGAAAAGGATGTCTCTTTTAAGGAATTAGAGACTTGTGACAGGAGGAGCCCCCTATGCTTAAGGTAATTGTAATTGACGATGAACCCATGATTGCCCAGATGATCGTACATACCATAAACTGGAAACAGCTGGATATGGCAATGTCAGGTCTGGCTTCAGATGGAGAGGAGGAGAGCATCTGATTCTTCAGATAGAACCGGATATTGTGATTACTGATGTCCGTATGCCGATTATTGATGGAATAGAATTGATCAAGAGAATCCGAAACAACACGATTCTAAAGAATCAGCCGCACTTTATCATCATCAGCGGCTACGATGATTTTCAGTACGCGCAGTCCGCCCTCCGTTTTGGAGTGACAGATTACATACTCAAACCCTACGATGAGGTATCTGACAGAGATTCTGAAAAAACTTGGCTGCAAAATATCGCTGGAGCTTCATCAGCAAATGGACGCCAACCATATGCGCAGCATGTTAAATACCAGCCTGGAGAAACTCCAGAAAAACTTGTTCACCGACTTCTTCCGGCGCAGCTGCAGTTTTCTTCCTTGGAAAACTTCAACAGGGAACTTTCCTGTTCTTTCTCGGAGCAGGATTTTACCGTAGTCATCCTAAAGGTATTTCAGTCCACCGGTCTGTGCACAGATCAGCCTCTGCTTGATGAACTCCAAAAAGCAGATGGTTTCGCTCTATCCCTCGGAGAGCAAACCGGCTTTTCTGTTTCTGTATGGAAACACAGATTTGCATGGTGATCAATCACCGTCCCTCCCAAAAGGCCCGGGTCTGTCAGGGTATAAGAACGGTCTTTGAATCACTCTTGGGAGATGAGCGCATCAAATGGCAGACTTCTATCAGCATGGGCTATGCCTCTTGCTCCGCATTTTCTCAACTTAATGACACCTACGACCATGCAGCCACTGCCTGTGACTGCTTTCTTCTCTACTCCGTGAACCGCTGCTTTTGTTATGATGAGCTTACTTTTTCCCCACAGCCCGATTCTGTTTTCCTGCGGGGAAGCCAAAAGACTGCTCTGATGCACGCCTTTGAATGTATGGACCGGGAGCGCATCGGACTGTACATCTCGGAGTTCTTTACTCTCTTAGATACAAGTCCTCCCTATGCGCCTGATGTCTGGTATTCCCTCTGTGATGAAATAACACGATTGTTTATCAGCTACCTGGCAAAGGCAGATCCTTTCTGGGCCAGAAAACAGATCTGTCCGCCCTCCGCCACTGTACTAAAAAATGTTTCTCCGCCCAGGATTTCCCTCTGGTTCTCACCAAATGCATGGACACTCTCCTGAAGGAGATCACCGCTGAAAAAAAGTCAGGAGCCAAACGGCCCTATTGCTCTTTCTCTGGATTATATCCACCGCAACTACAACCAGACGCTACGTCTGAGCGATGTGGCAAGCTATGTGTATTTGACCCCTCAATATTTCAGCGAGCTGTTCAAAAAGGAGGTGGGACAGAATTTTATTGACTACCTGGCCAGTACCGAATTGAGATTGCAAAACAGTATCTGATCACACCAGGGGAAAAGATCAAGGATATCGGGGCAAAAGTCGGCTACACGGATTCCAAGTCCTTCAGCCAGGTGTTCAAAAAGCATGTGGGACTGACTCCCCAGGAGTACCGGAAACTCTATCTTTAGGCAAAGGAGCGTACAGATGAATATTTTTAAAAAAATATTTCAACAGTCTTAAAGAAAAATACAGCCACAAAAGTCTTTTTTACGCTTTTACCATTTTCTTGTCCCTGCTCCTTGTGCTCTTTGGCAGCTTTGGAATCATCTCCTATCAGATTTTGAAACAAAGTGAAGAGACACGCATCCACAAGGAGCGCACCTGTCTGCTTCTCTCAACTGCTCTGGATGCCCAGACACTGGCCGGTACCAGGAATCAGGACTTTTCCTCAGCACAGTTTGAAACCTCTTTGCCAAAGGACTGCCTCCAGCTCTGGATCAAGGATGCCTCAATAAGATTGTTTATTTTACGGATCAAAGCTCCCTCCAGCTTTTGGACAATATCTTTGAAAAAAGTCCCCACTGCGATCTTCCAGAGATCCATGGGGACTATACCGCCTCAAAAACTACGTGTTCTATTCCATTCCGCTCTCCGGAGGCTGTACTCTTCAGTTTGCTTTTCCCAACGCCCCAGGCCGGCTTTCCCCATACCAAGCGCTTTTTTGGGGCGTCATTTTATCGTTAGTTTTGTCCGCTGCACTCCTCTTCTGGTACTTTACAAGACGTGTTTATCAGCCCCTGATAAAGATCGAACATGCCATCAACATGGAGGAGGACGGCGAACTTACCTTGACCTCTCCTCCTCAGAGAACAGCGATCTGTATCCCCTGGCAGACAAACTAAACCGTATGTTTGAACACATCAAAAATCTGCTGAACCAAAAGTACAGCCTGGACCTTTTTTGTACAAACAGGCAGAAATCAATGCTCTGCAAAGACCAGATCAACCCGCATTTTCTCTACAACACTCTTGACTCCATCCGGGGGCTTGCACTGATGCAGAACTCTCTGGAAATCGCCAACCTCCTCAAATCCCTATCAAATATCTTCCGGTACAGCATCAGCAATAAACAAGATGTAGTCACACTGACCGAGGAGTTAAACCACTTAAATAATTATCTTACCATCCAGCAGTACCGCTTTCAGGACAAGTTTGAGTTTGTAACAGAATTTGACGAACCTCCTGAGCGGTTCCTTACCTGCCAGATTCCAAAGCTGACAGTACAGCCCATTGTGGAAAACGCTATCTTCCATGGCCTGGAGACAAAACGCGGCAGGGGGATCATTCATTTCTACATCTACCGGACTGCCTCCAGGCTCATCATTGAGATTAAGGACAATGGAAACGGAATGGACGATGAGACTCTGCGCAGACTCAATGAAAAGCTGAACTCCCCGGCTGATCCCAATGCTTCACCTGTAAGGAGCCCACAGAAGCATTGCCCTGCAGAATGTAAATCAGAGAATTCAGCTCTCTTACGGGGACGACTATGGACTTACTATCTTCAGCACATTGAGCGTGGGAACCACTGTACAGATCCAGCTCCCCTATCTCCCCTCCTGCCAAGACGCAAAAACACCGCAGAATCCATAATGTTCTGCGGTGTTTTTGAATTTAAATTCTACCTGGACGACACAGTCCTCAAAGTTCTTTACCACAATATCGTTGTGGTAAATGCGTTCCGGCAGGCCAATCAGGATACTGGCCTGTTCGCTGTCTACGGGGTAAAGTACGTCATGCCAGGTTCCGGGATGAAGGCAGACCATCGTTCCCTTTGAATGAGAAATGCCTCCGCCTCCCGGGCTGCAATCTCTCCTCCATTGGGCGGGGCGCACACCAGGACCACATCTGCGTCCATAGGCATTTGAATCTCCGCTGTGTAGTCATGGTACTCCATTCCTTTTACAATAAACTCCTCATTTTTCTCACGGTCAGCGACGAACAGCAAAAAAGTCTGCGGGGTGGCCGGGAACCGTATCCTATCCCGATAGAACTTGTGATACTCCCCCTCCAGGTAATATCCCCGGGGATTCATCATATCTGCATAGGTACCGTAATCTTTAAATGCTTCCAGGCTCAACGGCTTTGCCTTCACTTTTCTGGTTTCCATTGTAAAACCATCCTTTCCCTTTTTATTACCCAATACCCCATTCCAATCATTTCTTCTGTCTCTTACGCTAACATAACTCTTTTTTTTAGTCAAGAGTAACTATTCCATGTTCCTTGACTTATTTTAAAATATATGTTAATTTATTATCAGTTTTTTACATTTGTTAATCATTATTATCATTTGTTCTTAAGATGGGAGAATCAGAAAGATGAGCTATCGTGAACTATATCAGCCGGCCCACACTTTGATTGGCAAAGGCTGCATCCATGAAAATCGAGATATATTGACAAAATATCCGGCAGAAAGGCCCTGGTGGTCACAGATCAGGGGCTTATCAAGAGCCGAATCCCACTGTCTCTATCGTAGAGGAGGCATACCGTTTTTATGCTCAGAATAACTGTGATTACATCATCGGGATCGGCGGGGCTCATCTTTGGATGTCTCAAAAGCCATCAGCATCCTAGGCGCAAATGGGGGCAGCATCATGGACTACAATGGCTTGGACAAGTCAAAAAAAGCCTGGCGCCGCTCACAGCCTCCACCGGGATGGATGCTCTGACCCACGCCATAGAAGCCTATGTTGCCAAATCACATTTTTCCGTTCACAGACGGCATTGCGCTTCAGGCCATCCGTCTGGTGGGGAAATCCCTGGAGCGCGCTGTCCGGGATGGCCATGACATTGACGCCCGGACAGATATGTGCTGGGCCGAATACATGGCCGGACTGGCTTTCTCCAACTCAGGTCTTGGCATGGTACACGCAATGGCTCATCAGCTCAGGGGGCTTTTACAATACACCCCACGGAGTGGCAAACGCCATTTTTACTTCCCTATGTCATGAGATACAATGCCCCTTCCTGCAAAGAACGATATGCAGATGTGGCCCAGGCTTTTTGGTGCAGATATCTCAAAAATGACAGCAGACCAGGCCTCCAACAAAGCGATTGCTTACATAAAGGATCTATCCCGGCGAATATCCATACCTAAGCTAAGTTCCACTGCGTTCAAACCATCGGATGTGGTGACACTGTCTCTGCATGCCTTAGACGACACAGGGATGCCAGAAAATCCCAGAGAGGCATCCCTTGTAGATGTGCAAAAAGTCTATATGAACGCTTACTACGAGCAGTAGCCTACATTCTGTCCAGCCGGTTCAATACCCACTCGGCGGTATCTTCATTTGTGATCAGCACATTGACGATGCCGCCGTTTAACGCACCGCAGATAGACTCCACCTTACTGACACCCTGTGCTACGCCGATCCTGTATTCCTTTTGTCTGATCACATCCAGCGGAACCGCCATAGTCCGCTCATCCAGTTCTCTGTCACAGATGTTCCCGTGAATGTCAATGATATGGGAGCAGATATCCCCACAGCGCCCATACCCAAGAGCCGCTCCATCTGCTCATACTCCAGGTAGCCGGCGCGCACCAGAGCGCTTCTGACTCCAAATGCCCCCATAGTGACCAACGCAATATTGGCATCATACCCATACTGCAAAATCTTTGCCATATGGTGATCTTCTCTGAGCATATCCACCATCTTCTTATTATCCAGCACCGCCGGAAGCGGAAGCAGGAAGGAGGAGCATCCCAGGGCCACTGAAAAGTTATCGGCGATCTCAGCCGTATACACCTTTTTTGTTCAGGTTGCTTGTGCCTCCGCACAGCTGGACGGAAACCAGATCCTTCAGATCCTGACGTTCCATCAGAACTTTAGAGCATTCATAGATCGTCTCCCCCAGGAAGTCCCGATCATATCCCCGTCCCTAAGATACCGTCCAGGTATCTGGCAGCCTCAAGCCCCAGCCTGAAGAGCGCGTTACCCTCGGTTCCTCTCGGCACAATGATGACTTTCTTCAGCCCAAAGCGCTCCCTTTATCTTTTTTTCCAGGACTGTCTCCACACTCAGGGGATCAATCACCTGTACCTCACAATACCCGCCGCCTTTGCCTCATTTAAGAGTTTAGAGATGTAGGGCCGCGAGAGATTCAATGTCTTGGCCACCATCTCCTGGCTGTAGTCATTCTCATAATACAGCTTCGCCACCTGAACCAACAATTTAATTTTTTGTAGTCTTCCATTTAACTAAGACCTCAATTTCTTCTCAAAACAGCGCAGAATAAGAATTCTGCGCTGCTGTCTGATATTCTTTAGTTGTTGATCAGCTTGTCCTCATCGCTCCAGCTATACAGCTTGCGAACCTCAGCGCCCACCAGCTCTGAAGGATGCTCTGCAGCTTTCTTTCTCATTGCACGGAAATGAGCCTGTCCGCCTGCGGGTGACATATCGAGAAAGGAAGTCTTTTGCGAAGGTTCCGTCCTGAATGTCGGAGAGGATCTTCTTCATTGCCTTCTTGGTGTCCTCTGTGATGATCTTCGGTCCGGTGATGTAATCGCCGTACTCAGCCGTGTTGGAGATAGAGTATCTCATACCGGCAAAACCTGCCTGATAAATAAGATCAACAATAAGCTTCATCTCATGGATACACTCAAAATACGCATTTCTCGGATCGTATCCCGCTTCTACAAGTGTCTCAAATCCAGCCTGCATAAGAGCACACACACCGCCGCAAAGAACAGCCTGCTCACCGAAAAGATCAGTCTCTGTTTCTGTTCTGAAGGTAGTCTCCAGCACACCTGCCCTTGCGCCACCGATTGCCAGAGCGTAAGCCAAAGCGGTATCCAATGCCTTGCCCGTAGCATCCTGCTCCACAGCCACCAGACAGGGAACACCCTTGCCCACCTGGTATTCACTTCTCACGGTATGACCTGGACCCTTAGGTGCGATCATGGCAACGTCCACGTTCTTAGGCGGTACGATCTGTCCGAAATGGATCGCAAAGCCATGGGCAAACATCAGCATGTTGCCTTCCTCTAAGTTTGGCTCAATGTCATTCCTGTACATTGCAGCCTGCTTCTCGTCGTTGATCAGAATCATAATGATGTCTGCGCGCTTTGCAGCCTCTGCTGCTGTATAAACCTCAAATCCCTGCTCCTCTGCTCTCTTCCAGGATTTGCTTCCCTCATAAAGACCGATAATGACATTGCAGCCCGACTCTTTTCGCATTTAACGCATGTGCGTGTCCCTGGCTGCCGTAACCGATTACGGCGATTGTCTTTCCCTCAATAAGGCGAGGTTACAGTCTTCCTGATAGTAAATTTTGCTGCCATTTTTTTATCCTCCATATGAAATCTATTTATTGTTTTGTAGTAACTGTTCAGTCTTCACAGTTACATGCAAAATACATTTAAAATCACCTTCAGTGAAGGGACTTTTGTACTTATGTATTACAGATATCTGACATCCTCTGCACCCCTGGAAAGACCTGTGATGCCTGTGCGGGCCAGCTCCAAAATTTCGTAGCCTTCCAGCAGTTTGATAAATGCATCCAGCTTTGACTGCGCACCTGTCAGCTCTATGATCAGAGAATCAACCCCCACATCTATGATGTTGGCCCTGAACACATTCGCCAGAGAGATAATTGCCTGCCGGTTCTGGGCATCTGCCCTCACCTTGACCAGAATCAGCTCTCTGCAGACACTTTCGTCCTCCTTCAGAGTCTTAA
>VOFB01000113.1_pt1 | contig 30001 bp, 48 predicted proteins | sample 5384141 | NCBI WGS metagenome assembly VOFB01 (sample SAMN12384721, study PRJNA508395) | human gut metagenome | isolation source: healthy gut A | host: Homo sapiens | reverse complement strand
TTATGAACTGGCATTTTATACATAATGTCCGGTCGGATCAGCAACATAATTTTGATCTGTTTCTCTTTCAGGAATGATTGATTCATTTCTAAAACTGCATTTACCAGTCCAACCAAACACTCAAAATACTGCTCATTATCAATATCTCTTGGTCTTGCATCAATGCCATCCACAAAACAAAATCGTTGGTTTTTTCAAATTAACACTCATAAATGCTTTTTCAAAACCATCTCTTATCTTCAAAAGACTAATCTGAAAACTCTGTTCCACATACTTCTGGGACGTTTCCGCAGATGCCTTAGTTCCAGTTGAAAACAGCCCTGTTTCATCATCGAATTAATAGATGCAGAGGCATTGTCAACAAATTCAAAGGCATTCACAAATTCCGGTTTAAAAGCATCACTATAAAAAACATCTATTGCCTTCGATAATTGTTTATACTTAATGCTGCTGAAAAAAAGTCTCACCATATTCTTTTCTGATCTTTTCTGCAAGAATCAAATAAATCAAATTAATCCATACATCTTTGAAACTTGAAAGTTCCAATGCTTTCTGTCTTTTCATATTAAGAAATCTCTGATACAGCGTATTTTCCCACAAGTGAAATGGAACAAAAACTATTTATCTTATCAGATTTCGACATATACACCGAATATGCTGTTTTTCCAGATCCTTTTTCTCCAATCAAAAAATATTTATCCGGTTTGCAAATTTCTTCTACAATATCGTCTACCAAAAATATTTTTCAAACAGATCTGTATCTTCATTTCCGGCAATGTAGTAATCGTATGCATCACCTTTTACCTGTTGTAATTCCTGAATTTTTTTTCATAGTATTTCTTTCTGGCAAATCAAAACTCCTCCAACATAAAACTGTCGTTACTCCATACCTTTTTAGTTAATTATCGTTTATAGTAGTATAACCCATCTTATTCGCAAATGAAATAGTTCCCATAAAAACTTTATATTTTTCCTAAAATGAATTTTCTCATATATTGGAAATTTTGATTGACGTATCTTCTGTTCTTATGTATAATAAATCAAGCCGACAAACAAGAGAATCAATTCCTTGTTCGGTGTATATAATAATAAGAGAACATAGAACATTAAATGTTCTTTAACATGAAAGAAAAAGCTAGCGATGTTCTTGGTTATACCAGGGAAAGGTTCACTAGCTTTTCTTTCATTAGAATTATGCTCTTGAATGTATATCGCCAGTTTTCCCTCCGATGGTATATTTTGCCCTTTAACATATTTGAACACTGGAAGAAGTCTTGTTCTTACAACACCTTCATCGAATATTATTGATTTCTTCTTGCACATGAACAATCTCTAAGCCAAGCATTCACCTTTATATCTCATAATCAGCATATTCCGTCAAACCCACTTATAATTTTAAGTAACTCTATCAACGGCGAACCGTCTCGCCCTTGTATAAATTTATTATATCTAGGTCTATCACACATGTTCAATCCAATCATGAGTGGTACAATACATAAAAAGCAAAATTGTCTACCTGTTCCATCTGAAAATGCGAATAACCATTGGTCATGTTCCTTATGCGTTGGTTTATATGCAACAGTCTTTGCCACTCTATAAAACTTTGCAATTTCTCTCAGTCCCATATTGAACATCTCTACAACTTGCTTACATACACTTTCATATACCCACGAACCATTTTCCAAACCTATGCCATCATAAAATCTACGCATATCCGGTTTAGGCAATTCTATTCTAAAATCAAAAAAAATCTTTCCAAATATCTGCATGCATCAAAGTCATTACCATAAAATTTACGTATCGTATGTTGCAATTCATCCACGTTGAGAGAAAATATGAACGTTATTCTTTCATTCCCAAAATAATGTTTTATTCGCTCAAGCAGGTGAATAGCATAATCCGGCTTACATCTATCCAATTCATCTATAAAGATAACCATTCTATTGCCTCGTTCCGGCAATATAGATTCAAAAAACGCAGCTATCTTCGATTCCAAATCTTTTGCTTTTTTATGTTTTCCAATGGAGGTGTTCCCCTCAATGAATCCAAAACGCCTTTTACTGTTCTGCCTGTAAAACAATCCAATACATTTCCTGCTAAATCCAATATTCCTCTTTCATTTTCCAGACTTGTCAGCCCATCAATTTCCTGCAAAATCGCCAATACCAAGGAAAGTACTGGATCCTCATCATTGTCATTCATCCACGCATCATAATATACTGTTACGAACGGTTGTATTTCTATCTCCTGTTTTTTCTTAGTTTTTCCCATGTTTTTTTATTTCTTCTCTATGTTCAATATTCTCATAATATGGGTTAAACGCTTCCAGTACCAACTTCGTTTGTTTTACAAAGAAAGTTTTTCCTTCACCCCATCTAGCATTAAGTGCAATTACATTTCCACTATCCAAAGAATTTAAAAATGATACAAATGAAAACACATCTGCATCTCTACCAATTGCATCATCGATAAATGTTGTATATATATTTTCTTCCGTTGCTAATAAATCAAGTGCCTTCATTCTTTCCTCCCTGTATTACTTAATTTAAGAAGTGCCGGTTAGCATTATTTCTAACCGTCACTCTTGCTCCTACATTCCACAAAGATTACATTCTAAAATCTGATAATGCCGCAAATGAACTCAGTATTGACTTGAAAAATCTTTCATACAACATATCATACTGCCCTGACAAATCTGCAACTTTCAAAGCTTCTTTATACTCATCTTTTTCCTTATCTCTGAAAAATACCGGGGATACATTTCGCTTTAACAACAACATATTTGCAAATGCTCTGGTAGTCCTACCATTACCATCACGAAATGCATGAATCACTGTCATTCTGTGGTGAATCTGAATTACACGCTCAACATATTTACTCAGTGGCAGTTCTTCATATTCGTCCATTAAAGTCTTGATTTCTTTATCCAAGAAATACATTTCTTCCGGTATTTTACGGTAATCAATTGTTTCAAACTTAGCTCAAGCACCAGGTATTAGACTCTCTGTATCGCCCTCCATATTCAGAGCATGGAGCAGTAGAAAACAGTTGCTCATTCAAATGCTTTGCATCATATATACTGATTTCACTCTCAGCTTCTCTAAATGCATAATCATATGCAAATGTCAGACCGGCCACCTCAACAATATTTTGATTTTCTTCTCGACAATACGGACTGTCTTGTTTATGGAATCGTAAGTCCATTACAATCAGCTTGCAGACCATTTCCATATCAATATCGATACCCTCTAATCTACTATCATGGAATACATACTCTGTCTTAAATTTCTGACATGCATACTCTGTTGGCTTCAATTTGAAATTGTCACCTATTGCATCAAATAACTGCTCGTACAAAACTGTATCGTACTTACCTTGTTCTTTTCTTTTAACAGCAGGCTTGTACTTTCTGGCTAATTTTTGCAACGTCTCCGCATCTGTATCCCCTTGAATCATGTGCAAGCGATATGCAATCTTATACAAACATGATAAGAAGCTAGCACCAAAATAATCTGCAATTAGTAGCACTCCATCTAAGTCAACATAACCATCTTTAGCATATTTTTGCGCTTGTTTTTAAGTTCTGCTGTCGGCATCAAAAGTTCTGACGCAAAATTCTCCGCGTATTTTTCAATCTCAGACCTCGCATTAGTTGCACACATAAAACCACTATGCACATCTTTTTAAATGGTCTTAACAAAAAAGCAATCTTCAAATCTGTTAACATCTGAAATGGATTAATCGGATAAATTATCTCCTTACCACAATAGTACTCTCGAAGAAAAACATTGGCCAATTGATCAGCAGATATACCTCCACTTGCTAATTCCTCAAAATCAATTGCCAAACTACATCCTCTCTTTCATCATCCTTTTAAATTCAATTAAATTTAAAATCTCCTGTTGATCTGCTTCATCTAATGCTCCAAATCTACGAGCAAACATCTGTACTGGCAGCTCTGTGCTTCGTCCATTTAATAGTTCATCCGCAGGGATTTGAAATAACTCACTAAACTTACCTAATTCATCCGCAGACACCTTTCTCTTACCTGATTCAATCTCTACAATCGCAGTGCGATTAACACCCAAAAACTTAGCCACATAATCTTGTGACAAATGAAGTTCTGTTCTGGCTTCTTTTATCCTCTCGTATAATGCTCTCATGACATATTCCTCCTTCTATCCATGCCTGCGGCATATATTATAGTACGAAAAGGTGTATTTTTTTCAACATAAATTGTTGGTTTTTCCAACTTTTCTTTTAGATTCTTCTGAGTTCTCCAATCCTTATCTAATATATCTTACTTCTTTGACTGCATCATTAACAAGGGCTTTCATGCCCTTTACCATGATTACAAAATCATAACCGCATTTATCCATATATTTGATATTTTCACGACTGAAATAACCACGGTCGAGAATAAATCCCGCATTCTTATATCCATAAGCCATGGCTTTATCAAGCATACACTGAAGCTGTGATACATCCACAATACTTCCGGGATAGCCCTCGTAAAAGAGAGGTTCTCTGTTATTGCAGTCATAATCAATGGAATAATTGAAAACCGGCAGTCCCTTATCTACCTTGGCATGACCGTATTCTTCTTTAATGCATTCCATTCATTCTGAAATTCTACAGAATCATCAACAGAAATCTGTCCGATAAACTCAGATATCGTTGAAAATCGCTGATTTTCTGCCCGTTTTGAGCATTTATTTTCGATTGAGTATCAACTTCTACTGGAAGTTAAGATAAATATTTCCTCTTTCTTATTATCATATTAGATTAAAACTTTATTCTCCCAAAATCTCATCCATCTCCTGCATGGTGCACCTGCAATCCTTGCACCATTCCCTGTATTATAAATGACAGTACCTGTCAGATTTGCAATCCTTCGCTCAATCCATTTTCTGTATATATCCAGATTTTTTTGCTTGTATATATTTCTTCGCCTTGAACAACTGATCACTTTTCTCAAACTCCCTGTATCAGTAATTCTTCTGCCCACACCTTCTGCATGGGAGTTTCCACCGGTATATGCAAGGTCAACTCCTACAAATATTACTTTTTTCTGCCTTGAACTGCAATGCAATATCCAGCGCCGTTGTAGTCACAGAACCTCCTGTTTCAGAAAGCTTTTGCCCCGATTTTTTCTGCTATTTCTTCTGCCTTTCGATACCCATTCTGATATGCGATATAAACAGGTCCCTCATAATAATCCAGAACAGACGAGGACGCTGTCGACAGAAGAATCAATGGAATATTTTTTGTATCCAGTCCCTTCACCTGCTGATACATATGCGGCTGTGGATCTGTTATGATGATAGCATCTGGGATAATGCCTTCCCTCAAAAAGTGTACCTGCAATATGACCGGTTGCAAAAATCGTGATATTGTTTCGATATTGTTTCAATGACGGTAATTCCTGATTTACAGATGGTCCTGCACCAACAATTACAACATTTTTTTGTAAAATAAACTTTTTATTTCACTGCATTCCGGCAAATGACGTTCACTGAGTTTCTCGAAGTTTGCATCAAGAAATCTTTCCTGCTCGCGCATACTGCTTGTCGTAACAAAAAAATCTTCCAATAATGTCCTGATGGATGGATTTTCTACTGCCTGAACTGTTGGATAATGCATGAAAAGTTCATAATCTTTCATCTGTTTTAGATATCCAATCAATTCCGTTATATCCGGCTCATATACAATTTCAATACGATTTTCCTTTGAAATAAGTTGTCCAGTCCATATACCGCAAAGCCTGCAATAGCAGATATTTTTCGCTTTCTAAAACTGTCACTTTATTTTCCGGATATTTTTTTAACAGTTCTATCACGTGATATCCAAGCCCCATTCCAAATACCACATAGTTCTTTGCGGGTGGCAAACCCGCCGCCAAAACCTGTGCTTCCCACTCTGGATTCATCGTGCTATGCATAAAAAAACATCGGTTGCCGTTCCTTGCCTGCACGGTTGGCTGCCCATTAATTGCATAGGCAATGACATATTTAGTATTGTCATTTCGCACATTCTGAAGTACTTTGTAGAGTCTCTCGTTTTTTTCTTTCAGGATTAACATATTGTTTTCAAGAAGTCCGAAACCTGCGGTGTGTCATCTTCCTGCAGCTTTATTTGTATTTTCTGTAGCAACGGAAGCAAATCTCCTTCCAGAATATCTGCCTGCAAAATATAATCCTGATTGCCCTGTGCCTGCAACAGTGCCGGCAAAATCTGCTCCAGCTCTCCTGCAAGATCCCTGCAATCTTCCCTCGAGAAAATCACTTCCACAACAGAATTAATGTTTTTCAGTAATGCACTTAGTTTCAAAGAACCAACAAAAAAATTCTGTTTTCTATAATTAGCTACGATTTCATTGATCAACAGTAAATTCTGCTTATTATTTTCGAAAATGTCATTCATATTTATTATCCTCTGGTCTATTGTCTCTTTTCTATTTTCGGCTATAATGGCTATAAATTCAAGGATAAATGGAGTTCGTTATGAAAATATTATTTTTAGAATGGAAAAGTTATTGTGTACCGGATATGGCAGAGGCATTTACCGAGGCAGGACATGATGTCACACTTGCCACATGCGCTGAAATGACTGACCGATATAATACAGAATTTGATAATTTTTTTGAGAAAAAACTTAGCGAGTCATCCTATGACGCTGTATTTACATTTAACTATTTTCCTATTGTGTCCAAGAACTGTGACAAGGCTCAAATTCTTTATATCTCCTGGGTTTATGACAATCCACTGATTGCTTTATTTTCCTGTACAGTCATCAACCCATGTAACCGTATTTTTTCTTTTCGATTACCATTCTTATGAATACTTTCACAACCAGGGGATTTCTACTATTTTTATCTTCCCTTATGTGCAAATCCGAAGCGGTTATGTAAATCAACGAATACAGACATTCCACAGAATGATATTTCTTTTGTCGGTTCTTTATACACCGAACCAAAACAACGTCTCTATGATAAATTATCCGGTATGGATTCTTACTCCAAAGGATATATTGATGCCATCGTCGATGCACAATCACACATTGACGGATATTTCTTTCTGGAGGAATCTTTATCGCCAGTCCTTCTAGATGCTATGCAGAAAGTCTGCCCTATAACGCCAAATCAGGATGGTGCAGAAACCCCTGCTTATGTTTATTCCCAGTACTTCTTAGGAAGACGTGCAACTGCGCTTGCTCGAATTGATTTATTAAATAAATTATCTCAAAATTTTGATGTCACCGTCTATACACATACAGACTGTATAGATATACTTCCAACTGCTATTTATGGTGGAAAAATCGACTACTATGATACAATGCCAACTGTATTTCAGCATAGTAAAATCAACCTGAATATTACACTCAAAACAATCCAGACCGGTATTCCGCTGCGTGCATGGGATATTCTTGGGTCGCGGAGGATTTCTTCTCACTAACTTCCAGCAGGAATTGTGTGATTTCTTCATTCCGGAGAAGATTTTGTGTACTATGAATCGCCGGCAGACGCCATAAAAAAGCGACTTATTTTCTCTCACATGACCGTGATCGACAGGAAATCGCCCACAATGCATTCGAAAAAATAGGCTGCTTCCCACACTTTTCATCATCGGGTTCAAAGTATGTTTGATATTATATGATTCTATTTTAAAAATTAAATGAATCGAAAGAATACCGTTAATTTGATTGTCCGATTACCTCTTTTGCAACAACATTAAGATTTTCAAATTCAGGAATCAACATTTGAATCGTATCTGCCATTTTTTTGATCGTCATTTGTTTTAATGCTTCTGCAAATTCTGATATTTTTTCATTAAATGCATTCTTATTAACACGTTCTTTTCCTTCATTTAATAATTCTGATGTGCCATTTACAACAGCTATTTCCCAGTTCATGGCATCTACAATTGCCTTTTAAGAATTTATCTGTATCGTCTAATCTTGCCCCAGATAATTCCTTAACAATAATTTTCATGTTTTTAATAATCTCTCATTAAACTCTACTAATGTCTCTAATGCTTCCCTCTGTTCTTCTCTTGTACTTTGCATTCTTCTGTTCCTCCATATTATTTTTATTAACTGTAATTTTCAACTGTAAATAACATTTTTCCGGGTTTCTGCCTTTTGCATTTTTCTCTTTTATTTATGAACTGAAATCGGCTATTTTTGTGCTTCATATGTACTATCAATAATTGGCTGAGCCCTTTCATCGCCTGGGAACTCATTATTATATTTATGTACAACTTGAACTCTTTTTCCTTCTCCTGCCAAAAACCACTCATACTCTAGATCCAAGTGTCCCAAATCTATTGCCTGATATCCTTCTTGAGTTAAATCATATGCCATAACCCCTGCTTTGCTGGTCCTAATGCAATTAAAACAAATCATCTCTTTTTTGCATTATTTAATGCACTCTTCAAAATATCCGGATACCGATCATAAGAATTAGTCGCCGGTGCAATAATACGACGTAATGTTAAAAACATTATCAAACAAATCATTCCCAACACCTAATCTGCTTTCCGCTCCCTCGACAATTATAACATTTCTAGTATCCCACACTTTTTTCCAATTTTCAAATCTTTTTTCGGAGCATCTGTCCTATTATCTGCCATTAATACATATGGTCTTGTTACATAAGCTATTACCATAAACGCGTTTTAAATCTAAAAACTGCATTTGTTCCCGTCGAATCTCATCCGTCATATAAACTCTTATTTTATCTGCCGCATCTTGTGTAAATTTTTCAAGATTTCCATAATTATCAGCAATCCCTATTAATAATCTTTCATCTTGTGTTCGTATTACCTCTCTTAATCGCTTTCCTAATTCCAGATTTAAGTTTTGAAATTTTTGTCTTTCACGATTTGCCATAATCGCAAACTCTCCGTCACCAAACCTTGCTATTGAGCACTTTTTGTCCAATATCTCCTGTAACGTTTCTTCCGTACTTTTTTAATCACTGGATAGCATATTCCTTGATTTGCAACAACACGCGGGTCAAATATCTCATATTTCATATTTCTCGATATAGCAATTGCATTATCACAACGTAGACTTGCTATTTTTAATTGTTCCATAATTGTATTGATTACATATACTATTTTTCTTCGTCTCTATAAATACTTGAAAGTTCTTCTCTCAATTTCTCAATTTCGAGTTCCAAATTTTCCATTTTGATTTCTCCATCCAGTATTTAATTTCATATATTACATCTTACTGAATCTTTCCAGCAAACGCTCTATACTATCTCACATACTCTCCTTATAACTATTTTCAGCTTTTTGATAAGATATTTTAAAGTTTCAATCACATACTCCTCTTTGCTCCGACGTAAGTGTCGGATATAACGGTAAACTGATAATATGTGAGTAAACTTCTTCCGCATTCTTACAATGAACATCTTTATATCCATGCTCCTGATAATAAGGGTGCATATAAACAGGAATATAATGTACATTCACTGCAATTCCGCACTCTCTTAATGCCTCAAATACTTCCCTTCTGTCGCAGTTCTTTACCTGCACAATGTAAAGATGCCAGCCACTCTCTGTTTCCGGTAACTGATATGGTGTGATAATATTTTCACAATCAGCAAACGCTTCATTATAACGTGCTACAATTTCTTTTCTACGTGCTAAAAATCTATCCAGTTTTTTCATCTGGCTGCAACCTAATGCACACTGAATATCTGTAATCCGGTAATTAAATCCCAAATCCAACTGCTGATAAAACCATGGACCATCATTTCGATGTCATCAGATTTTCGTCACGGGTAATGCCATGACTGCGGAATAACATCATTTTCTGGTAAAATTCTTCATTATCTGTGACGATCATTCCACCTTCCCCTGTTGTGATCGGTTTTACCGGGTGGAAACTGAAAGTTGTCATATCAGATAAAGTTCCTATCTTTTTTCCCTTATATACAGAACCAAGCGCATGTGCTCCGTCTTCGATGACAAGCAAATCATGCTCTTTTGCTATTTTATGAATCTCGTCCATATTGCAAGGCTGTCCTGCAAGATGAACTGCAATGATTGCTTTTGTCTTATCGGTGATTTTTCTACGGATATCTTCCGGATCAATATTATAAGTTTTAGGATCAACATCTGCAAATACCGGTGTTCCTCCGCAATATAACACACAGTTTGATGAAGCTGCAAACGTTAATGGAGTTGTGATCACTTCATCCCCCGGCTGAATCCCTGCTGCAAAACATGCCGCATGAAGTGCGGATGTTCCATTTGAGATTGCCACCGCATATTTTGCCCCGACATAATCCGCAACCATCTTTTTCAAATTCTGCTATCTTTGGACCAGTTGTAAGATAATCTGATCTTAAAACATCTACAACTGCCTGTATATCATCTTCTTCAATTGTCTGTCTTCCGTATGGTATCATTTTTATTACCACTGCATTTCTTATGCATACCTTTCTATTTTATTCCAACCAATACTTTAGCAATTCTTTTTGCGCTCCATGTGTATCTACTACATTCTTCATCTTATTTTTCATATCTTGTTGCACAAATTTATCGAATGCGATTTCTTGTAATGTTTTCCCGATCTCTTCTAATGTTGTATTAGGATCATACATAAAATTTCCGCAGTATCGCATCATATTATCCTTTGTAAAACATTCTGCATCATATTTTTGATCATCTGCTACAACCACAAATATTGTTGGCAACAACATAGCGCAACACTCATACAAGACAGTACTTGTCTGCTGTTATACATAAATCACATCCGCTCATTAATTCTGCCATATTTTTTCACATTTTCCAATAATGCAATATTAGTCTTTGTTGCGAAAAAACTGTTCTATTATTTTTTATTAGAATTATAATTCCCAATTACAACATTCCATTCTAAATCATCAAATATATCTGATTTAATTGTTTTTAACCATAACAATATCCTGTAAATCATATTTTGGGTATCACCACCGCCACACATTAGCAGTACTTTTAGGTCGCGCCAAATTTTGTACTTTTCATGTGGTTCTATTAACTTAAATTGCTTACGAAGCGGTACATACTTTTCTCCTAATAACAACTGACAATTATCATTACAATATCGGGTATCATATTTAAATTTTTTATAAAAAATATTGTAGTTAATTATTATATCTGCTATTTTCTTTTCTGCAAACATATCATCAAATACTGCCACGCAAAAATCTTTCTCATACGAAACAAATATTCTGAAGTTAAAAATATGAATCTACGAGCAATATATCTCCTTTTTTCTGCATAATTTGATAATAAATTAAATTCATACTCGATATCTGTATCATCCCATTGTGTATTTGTAATAATAATCTCAAAATTACGCTCTTTAATCAACGGTACTGATACTTCACTCGAAACAACAAAGCAAACTTTTTCATTTAATTCTATTATTTCTTCTGCAATTGTTAAACATCGCATTACATGACCTGTAGCAATTTTTTTCATTTGCATCTGTCCTAATATAAACCATGTTTTTGTTCCTTTAGTACTTGATACTTTAGTTCAGCCATCTTCCAATCATCTAATGTATCTATGTCCTGCACGCAAATCTCCGGTAAAACAATTGGAATGAAGTCATCTTCAATAATCCTTTTTTTTCAAAAAGTTTTTCTGCATTATATACATAAAAATTGCCCAGCATCATGGTATTCTTTTTCTAAATCCTGTGAACGTGTCTTTACATACTGTGGATACTTAAACTTTGCATATCCATCCTCATCAATAATAAAGCATCTTTGTGGCGGATAAGAAAATTGTACTACTGGAATAACAACGGAAGGTTTTTTATCCTCCATAATTTGCATCGCCCGTTTTAATATATCACCTGTGATAAACGGAGTTGTCGGATAAAGGCAACATACATAAGCATATTCTTTCCCTATCCTACGATAGTTATCTACTACCTCCATAATTACATCCTCTGTAGTTGCATAATCATCTGCGTTTTTTTTACTCCTCATAAATGGAACAACTGCACCATACCTTTGCGCTATTTCTGCAATTTCTTTTGCTATCTGTAGAAACCATAACTTCATCAAAAATATGACTTTCTTTAGCAGCCTTTATCGCATAAGCAATGATTGGCTCTCCACAAAAATTCTTTTTATATTTTTTTAGGAATGCGTTTGCTTCCACCACGTGCTGTAATAACAGCAATCCTATTTTTCATTTTTTGCACCTACATATCCTTATTAAGTTTGCTAAATTCATAATTTGAATCTTTCAACAATATCTCTTTTGTTTTTTCTGTTCCACAATTCATAAGCATGTCTAAGATCGTTAACCCCTCTTCAAATCCCTGAAATTGCTGTTTATATTGTTCACCTATATAATTAATATATTGATGATTTAAATTATTTTCCGTAAAACATGTAATATCGACATATGCAGAACTTCCTAAATTAGACAAATATGTGTCACAATCTATCTGTTTACACATATCTACTAACATATCCGTTTTTTTTTTCCTTCAAAATTGTAATTCCAATCATAAAAGATTTCTGTCTTCACATCGAGCAGTTTAAATAAATACTCCATAATATAAATATCTAAGTCCATTAATCTATCCCACTGTCTCGTATATAAATCCACCAAAAAATCTTTATATTCACCATAAAATGGTGCTTTTCCATAATAACGAAATGGTTTTATAATTTTTATCTTTCCATTCTTCGTTATTATTGATTAATACATCACATATATTTTGTTCCATCTTTCCCTTTGTAATAGTAGGTACTTGAATATATGTCCACCCATCTTTGGTTCTTACCCGATTTCTTTTTTGCCAGCTTTTTTTTCAAACTGTACTTTCGTCACAAAGACAAAACGATCTGATTTCATTATTTTCCAATAAGCCTGGATATGGCCAATAATTCGGCTGATGCCCCGATAGTATCATACTTATCACCTCTTATTTTTCAGCTGTCAGTATATAATTGTAGTCCCAAAACTGCTGATTATCATGTGTTTCCTTAATATAATCTATATTTACATTTTTAAAATCCTCAAATAATTTCTTCAATTCTCCTTGTTCAAAAAAATGCATTAGCATTCCATTTTCACTATGTGCACATTTCTGTTCGTTTTCCTCTGAAATAATAATTGTATTCTTTTCCCCTTCAATTTCATTATTCTTTTTATAACGATAATCCTCGATAGAACGAACAACAATGAGTAGTTTTCCACTTGCTTTCAATACTCTTTTTATTTCGCTTACTGCTAATTTTATTGAAGAAATATCAAGATAATATAAAACTCCATAACAAATAATTCCATCAAAATAGTTATCTACATATGGCAATTTTGTTAATGATCCTACTTCCATATTATCTGCATATTTCTCCATGCCATGATGTTTTAATAATTCTTTTGTATAGTCAATACCTTCATCGGAAAAATCTATTCCATATGGTACAATATTTTCATTTCCTAAAAAAAACACATGTCGACCAGCCCCACACCCCAAATCAAGACCTTTGTTATACCATTTCTTTCAAAATTTCTAAACACAAATTGAACTACTGTCTCTGACGGATATTTGGGTCTATATCTTTTATTTTGGTGTAATGCAATCCACTCTTTTCTATTCACTTCCTGCACACTCTTCCTCCATAATTCCATTCAATGTATTAATTTCCTGTTTTATATTTTCTATCGAATGCGTCTCATCAACCCATAAATTTACTACTTGGTTTTCCAATATGTCTGCATTTTTCAAATGTCTACCTTGATAAATACCTGCTAATGAGTAATACCAGCTACTAATATCTATGCCTTGTTCTCTTGCTCTATTTAAAAGTCTGTCACGATTTCCCTTATACAAAAACGTGTAGCGCCATCGGAACAGATCCTCCACCTCAGGCTTTAAAACAAATTTATCATTCAAACATTGCTGATAAAGTTCAACTTTTTTTTCGTAACTCTACCATCTCCCTAATTTTCTCAATTTATCATATATTTTTTCATTATCATTCAAATCTAAAATAAAATACTGTTTACTGTCTAATTGCAATTCGCATAATTTTCTATTTCGGTCTTTCCAATCATTATTTTCTCTTACAATTCTGTAATATTTTTCACGATATTGATCGAATAATTGCATAACAGGATTATATGATTTACACAAATTCATTTTTGGGATCGTATTTTTTTGCCAACTCATAATCATTTGTTAAAGCAATGCCCCCACCTAATGAAGTTTCGCATACTTTCGTATGTCCAAAACTCATAACAGCTACATCCATATCCCCTACATAATATGATTGTGCTGCATCCTCAAACAAGATTGCCCCATAATATTCGCAAAGTCTTCTTAGCGCCACCTCATCATACCTATGTCCGTATATATGTGTTGGTACAACAATGCCATATTTCCCAGTACTCAACATTTCGTTCAACATTATCAAATCTATTGTATAATCTTTCAATTGTACATCACAAAACTCCACTTCATAGCCCGCAAAAATTGCAGCATTGACCGGATTAGTGCAAGATATTGCCGGAAATATTACCTTTTTCTTTTGCAATCCAAGTGCACAAAATGCAAGATACATTGCCGTTGTCCCATTTCCCGTAAATATTCCATATTTTACGCCAAATTGTTGACAAATTGTCGTTTCTAAATCAGTCATCATACTATTCCACATATTTCCAATCCATTGGAGTTCCCTTTTCAATATTACATCTTGCTTTCTTTCCAAGAATTTCATCCCAATATTTTGTATGCATTCCTATTCCTGGGCGAATAGATTTCACATTGTCTGCTGTAAATATTTGCCCCGCCTTTATATCCTTTACAACAAATAACGATCTTGAATAAATTCTACTCTCTACCTGCTCTTTATTAAGTTCATACGTAGAATGTCCCAAAGCTTTTTCGACGTTTCGAATCTGTCGCACCATCTCTGAGAATTCGGATGGTTCCATTGAAAACTTTGCATCTTCTCCTCCATCATCCCTGTTTAATGTTAAATGTTTTTCTATCACCTTTGCTCCTAATGCCACTGCAAAGAACCGCAATTTCATTTCCCATAGAATGATCAGAGAGTCCACAAATACAATCAAATGTTTGCTCCATATTAGGAATTACTTTTAGATTCATATTTTCATATGGTGCAGGGTATGAAGAAATACATTTTAATAGTATAACTTGATCGTTGCCTTCTTCCATGCATGTTCTGACCGCAAGATCAATATCTTCTAAATATGCTATCCCCGTCGACATAATAATCGGTTTTCCTGTTTTTGCAATTTTACGTATAAATGGAATATCATTAATTTCAAACGATGCTATTTTATATGCTGGAACATTAAGTTTCTCCAAAAAATCAACCGCGGTCAAATCAAATGGGGACGAAAAAAATTCTAATCCACACTCATGAGCATACTTTTGTAATTCAGCTTGCCATTCCCATGGCGTATATGCTTTCCCATATAGTTCATACAAAGTACGTCCTTCCCATATTCCTTTTGTTCTGAACGCTGGTTTATCACTTTTAATTGTAATTGTATCTGGTGTATAGGTCTGAATTTTTATTGCATCTGCTCCTGCATTTGCCGCAGCCTTTATAATTGCTTTTGCACGATTAAAATCCATGTTATGATTTGCAGACATTTCCGCAACTATATAAGCTGGCATTTCCTTTGATAGTATCTTATTTCCTATGCTAATCTTCTTTTCATTACAAACTCCTATACATTGCGACTATGCTCTGCTACCTTTTTAATTTTTGTTAATAACTCACGAATTTGCTCTACTGTAAGCCACTCTTTATTTGTACCAGAATCATATTCAAATCCGGGTTCAACACGCTTTCCACCTGGCTGAATTTTAGATGTATCCCACCAATTAAAATGGGGATATACAATATAATGTTTATCATATTCATAAGTGAGCATAGAATCTTCTCTGGTAACCATAATTTCATGTAATTTTTCACCTTCACGAATACCAACCTCTGGCATCTCACAGTCTGGTAAAATAGCCTGTGCCAAATCCGTGATTTTAAAGGACGGAATTTTTGAGATAAATATCTCTCCGCCTTTAGCCTCCGATAATGCCTTAATTACAAGTTGCACTCCTTCATCCAAACTAATCCAGAATCTTGTCATACGGTAATCTGTAATCGGAAGCTCTTTTCCGCCATTGGCAACAATTTCCCGGAAAAATGGAATAACAGAGCCCCGGCTTCCGGCAACGTTTCCATAACGCACAATAGAAAACATACATCTTTTGCACCTGAATATGCATTCGCCGCAAATAAATAGTTTGTCCGATACTAACTTAGTTCCACCATATAAATTAATCGGATTTACCGCTTTATCCGTAGAAAGAGCAACTACACGTTTTACACCACAATCCAGTGTTTTGCGTCCACGATATTCATTGCCCCGTCAATATTGGTCTTCACTGCCTCCATTGGATTGTATTCACATCAGGAACCTGTTTTAATGCAAACGCATGAACTACATAATCCACACCATCAAATGCCCGGTATAGTCTATCTTTATCACGTACATCTCCAATAAAAAGCGCAATTTATCCTTATATTTTTAAATTTATTTGCCATATTGAATTGTTTAAATTCATCTCTGGAATAGATAATGATTTTTTTCGGTTCGCAATGCTCCAACACATACTGTGTGAACGCATTTCCAAAAGATCCGGTTCCACCGGTTACTAGAATTGTTTTTTCGTTTAACATTTTCTCCACCTAAATCTCATCAATCAGCGTAATAATATCTTTGATCGGCATAAGTCTGTCATCCACCTCTTTCGCCCGGTGGTATGTCAATATATCCGTTGCTGTTTTCTGCATAGCCGGGAATGCACTGCGGGTAAGCTGGTTTGCATAAATCACAATGTTAATTCCATGCGCCTGCAATTCGCTTTCATAAGTTGCATTATAAGAAGTTGGAACAACAACAATCGGTGTAGCTGTATCTTTTGCACGGAATTTGTCACAAAACTCAAAGATTTCATCTGGGTCTTTTTTCCTACTGTGAATCATAATACCGTCTGCCCCTGCCTGTACATAAGCAAATGCCCTCATCAATGCATCTTCCATGCCTTTTTCTAAAATCAGGCTTTCGATACGTGCGATAATCATGAAATCTTTTGTGCGCTGTGCATGTTTTCCCGCGCGGATTTTCTCCGAAAAATTCTCGATAGAATCCTGTGTCTGCTCCACTTCTGTTCCAAACAGTGAATTTTTCTTTAATCCGGTTTTTATCCTCAATAATGACCGCCGAAACACCAATACGTTCCAGTGTGCGTACATTATATACAAAATGTTCCACCATTCCGCCTGTATCACCATCTAAGATAATTGGCTTTGTCGTTACCTCCAGCACATCATCTACCGTTCGAAGTCTGGATGACATGTCCACCAGTTCAATGTCCGGTTTTCCTTTGCAGTCGAATCACAGAGGCTTGACAGCCACATCGCATCAAACTGGTCAATTTCGCCATTGTTCGCCACAACTGTTTTTTCCGCTATGAGTCCTGTCAATCCACTATGAACCTCTAACGTCTTTACAATCGGACACAACTGCAATAACTGACGCAAGCGTTTTTCTGCGATATTCCGGCATTGCTGTGCCCCGCTCCCGCACCACAACTTCTATATTTCTTACCTGCTCATTGTAGGTATAAGGAACTTCAATTAACTTTCCGCCCCATTTTGCCAGATTTTCGATTACATTATCACGGATTACTTCCATCGGATCATTTAACCAGTTATCACCATGAATGACATAATCCGGTTTTATCTGCTCAAAATCTTTCCATACATGACTTCGTCCTAAACTACAACTTCATCCACTTCCGAATCTGCTCAAGCATTTGTTTTCGTTCTTCAAAAGAAACCGTTGGGAAACGATTATAACGTATCATTGCCGCATCACTTAACACACCCGCAATGACTCTTCCATATTTTTTGCCTCATGAATAATATTCAGATGACCTTCATGAATGACATCTGTGCAAAAACATGCATATACTTTTTTCATCCTTTTACTCCATGGTATCTCATAAAATTATCTTTATTCTCTGCAAAGAGTCTCTTTTGGTCTGCCCAAATCTGCTCTTGATTCCATTGCGACTTTTATTTCAATAAATGTCAGTTTTCTTTTTCCCTTTATCTCATTTAAAACCTGTTTTAACTCTTCTATCGTGTCAACACAATAAACAAACTCATAACCAACCGTTTCTGCGACTTTCGCATAACTTAGTCCCACACATCCTGTCGGCATTCCTCCAACGGATTCATGCGCCTCGTTATTCAGACAAATATGAACCAGATTATTTGATTCTGCTTTGCGATAAATGCCAGACTGCCCATGTGCATCAGTTCTGCGCCATCTCCATCCAGACAGTATACCCTTTTTTCTTCTGCCTCTTTGGCAATTCCAAACGCAATCATAGACGCATGTCCCATTCCGCCTACCGTCAGAAAATCCTGTGCATGACTTCCTTTTTATCTTATCGCTCTGCTCATATACTTCCCCCTTTGAAATTTTTCCTGTTGTGGAAATAACCACATCACTTGTATCAAGAGCTTTTATAATTTCCGCAATTGCATCTTCCCGAACCGGGAATTATGATTCGTATAGACACTTTTTGTTCATTCACAAGAAAATCTCTTTCAATACAAACGCAAATTGCTTTCCCTCTCTCAGTTTTTGCGTCGCCTTGTCAAATCCAGCATCTACTTCCTGCTCTGATAATTCTTTACCTAATACCACATGTTCGATTCCAAGCACATCTAAAAGAGGTTCTGTAATTTTACCCATATATTTATGCTTGCGGTTCATCTTTCGTTCCAGGTTCACCACGGTATCCGATTAATAACAACATCGGAATTCCATAGACTTCCTCATTTGCCAGAGAAGTAATCGGATTAACAATATTACCAAGTCCGCTGTTCTGCGTATACGCAAACCGGGATACCAGTTGCAAGATATTCACCTATCGCAATGCCAACTGCCGCTCCTTCATTTGCCGGTACATAATGCGTAAATTGCTCTTTTCCCACTCCATTGATGTAATCACAGAAAGGTTTCAATGCCGAATCTGGTACTCCGCTCAAAGTTTTTATTCCCAGTTTCTTAATCTGACTGATAAAATCTGTTACAACCATTTTTATCTCCTTCGCTGTCAACGTTTCTCCAAAAAATACCGTCCTTATTTTTTGTACATATAGCAATTAAAAATAAATTCATTATTCCAATATCCCTTCATATGTGAATCTGTAAAGCAAATATCCATCTGATGATCCTTTGCAAATTTCTCGAAAAATTCTTTTCGATAAAAGAATTTCGGCAAATTTTTATACCTTTCTTCATAATCTGAATGATTGTCTTTCGATAAGTTATAAATGCCTCTTCCTTCTTCGCATCATGAATATCGATCAGTCCAATCGAATATGCTGTTTTCTGATACATTTTCTCTAAAACACCATACGCATATTCCTCATCTTTAAAATAGGAAAACACACTGTTAGACAATACCGCATCATATTGCGGACTGACTGGTGTATCAATAGCTTCTCTGCAAAACAAATCGTTGGATTGTAAAACCTTTTAGCGCTCTCAATCAATGCTTCGAGGTAATCTAAGCCTCCACAAATTATTCCGTCCTGTTCAAACAAAACAGACTTGCACCGCTTCCACACCCTACTTCATAAATACTTTTAATCTGTGTTTTCCTGCTATCCCCCCCCAAAACAGTTACCAGAAAGCCATTTTCCATCTCATTTTTCTGTTCTTCTAATGCTTCATAGGTTAATCCATCTTCTAAAACATCAAACCCATTGCTTTGCGTTTTAATTCCAGAAAAATCTGTTTTTTGTCTTCTGTTTTTAAAATCTTTTCATCTGCGGTTCTTTTTTCCCCAGATAGTTTTCCATTCATTCTGCAATTCCATAACTTCCGTCTATCTCTCGCAATTCTTCTAATGTGTCAATTTCAATAATACTTTCTACTGAATTTCTTCCACTGTAACATTCAAATTTGGTAATTCCCGATCTACAATCTCGTCCCAAAAAGCTTTTCATGCCCTGTTGTCTTGTAAGCTTTTCAATTGCTTCTCTAATGTGAGTGGCATCTTTTTCTTCCAGTAGGAAATTCCAGCCATATTAAATGTATCCGTGCCGCCCTTTCCCACTCTAGTAATTCTTCCATCCCTGCATATCAAATACCCAGTCGGCAGAATATCCCGGTATGAGTTTTCCAAAATAGCAGGATTGTTTATAATCTCTTAGGAAAACGCTGTCATCTGCCACATATAGGTCAGCCTCACAGATAAAACAATCGGTTTTTCCCAAAATATCTCCGACTGTATGCAAAGAAGAAATATTATTTTTTTTTCATATATTCTTTGTTCTCAATCAACTGTACATTGCCGTACTTTTTGTCAGATAAACAAACTGCTCCTTTAAATATCCGACTACAACATAAATTTCTTTCACGCCACGTTTCTGTAACGCATCAATCACTGTTTCAATTAATGGTCTGTTCAAAACAGAAACCAGTGGTTTCGCAATCTGCTCTGTCAAAGGACGCATTCTTGTTCCAAGTCCTGCCGCCATTAAAATAGCAATCTCATCTTTTGCCATACAATCTGCCACCTTTTTTATTCACAATACAAAACTGGAATTGCCACTTTCCAGCTTTCCAGTCCCTCTCGGAAAACTTTAAAAAATTCTACAATATCCGCCTCATCAATCGCGCCTAACGCACAAAGCCGGAAAGTTTCCGTACTATTAATCTTTCCGGGATATATAGTAAATCCTCTTTCATGGCAGTAATCATGTATTGCAGAAAAACTCCAGTTCGGATCATCCGGATATTTTACTGTAATCACAAGCCCGGTCTGCCATTCTCTTTTGATGATATCTTTAAATCCGAGCTCCGCAAGCCCTTTGTGCAGTGCTTCAAACACTCTTGTATGACGTTTCCATTTCTCCTGTTCGCCCTCTGCAAAATATTCTGCAATTGCCTGTTTCATCGCATAAACTGTCTGAACCGGTGGTGTAAAATGCATTTCTCCATGTTTTTCAAAATAATCATATTGCAGATATAAATTACAATAATAGGAACGTTTTGGATAGTCTTTGGACTGCTCAATTATACTTCTTTTTTCCGATAACAAAGGAAACACCTGTCATTGCCATAAGGCCTTTCTGCGCAGATGCCATGCAGAAATCAATATTGTCTTTTTTGACATTGATTGGAACCATCGCATAAGTTGAAGTTGTATCTACTACAAATGCTGCATGATACTTATGTACCAGTGCACCGATTTCACGTACCGGATTTAAAATTCCTGTTCCCGTCTCATTATGTGTCGTATAAACAAGCGCAATGTCTGTATTTTCCTTTAAAGTACGTTCAATTTCTTCTAAGGAAGGTCTTTCATCAATCGGGAACTGTAGATTGATAAACGGCAGATTATAGTATTCACAAATTTCAACCGCTCTGGAACTGTATGCCCCGTTATTTACCACTAATATTTTCTTTCCTTCTGGTAATAGTGAATTTAAGCATACATCCATAGAAAGTGTTCCAGATCCACAAAATAAAACGGATGTATATTCTTCCAAATCCCCATGTACAATTTTCACCAAATCTGTGCGAATCTGTTTCATGATCTCAACAAATTCCTGTTCTCTCGGACAAATATCCGGCACTATCTGTGCCCTGCTTTACCGTGTCTGTCGTTGTTGCCGGACCCGGGTTTAATAATATGTTTCTTTTCACTTTAATGCCTCTCTACTTTATATAACAATTTATATTTTATTGTACAACACTTTTTTTTCAAATACATTCTTTTGTAATTCTTTTTAATGTTTCCAAATAAGTCTTTGTTATAAAATTTCCATATACTTTTCTAACGCTTCTTGCGTCATGCCTTCTCCTACTTGCCGATATAACTCCATCTGTATAGGAATCAATGCTTTTGCATAACACGATTCTGCATAATCAGGGACTTCATTACATACAACGTTTATCAACACTCTAAATTGTTCCAACGAAACTGTAAAACTTCTCTTCTTTGCAAAATATAATGTTTCAAATAAATAGGCATGTAAAAAATACATTTTAATTTCTTCATATATTACATGTTCAGCATATTGCACTTTAGTATTATCTATTAACTCTCGACGATATAATTTATTCCAACATCTATATGTAATCTTTTCACTGAGCAAAAATTTCTTTCGTTCCTTCATATTATGAATATAAATTATTTCTTCATTCTGATCTTCTCCGACAGAAACTGCACCCAATCCCTCTGTATAATAATAGAAACCAAACTGTAATATATCAGCATTTTCTTTTTTCGCTCTATTATATGCCTCTTCTAAAAAACATCTGCAAAGCAAAGTCATCCGCATCTAAAAACGCAATATATTCTCCCGAAGCATACTTTAACGCCACATTCCTTGCTCCACCCTGCCTCAAATTCTCATCCAAATGAATTACCATTATACTATCTAGATAGGCTCTCTCAAACTCCTGCGGATTGTCCATGTCATTCCATCATCCTTTGACGCATTGTCAACAAAAATGAGTTCCAAGCTTTCCATTCCAATCGCTTGTTTCACTAATGACAAAAAACATTTCGAAAGCCATTTCTGTGCATTGTAACATGGAATTATCACACTTACTTTTTTTCATACCATCTGTCCACCATCATCCAATGCTAACTGTAACATTTTTTTTTTAATTGTATATCATATGAAAATTCTTTTTCACCTTTTCAAAACCATTTTGAGGCAATTTGTTGCGTTCCTCATCATGCTTTGCAAATAATAATTTTACCTTCCAACGCATATCTTCCGGCCTGTCAAAAAAAACTATATCTTGACCATCTATAAAGTATTCTGCCAATTCAGGCTGATAATTTGACATAAGAAAACCACCTGCCCCCATAATATCTAACGCTCTGAGTGGTATCCCACTTGTAATAGATCTTAACGTGATATTAAGATTTATTTTCGAACTGCGAAACACTTTAGGCATTCCATTTTCATAATCAACAATACCTTGCTGCATAATTCTTGTTCCAGCATATTGTGAACCCGAATAAAAGTGTAACCTGTCCTTCGTCCGCAAAGCAATTTCTAATAATGTCTCACGATCTCTTGCTGTAACTTCTGCATTCAGCATGTTAGCATATAACTTTGAAACAGGAACCTGATAGCTATCATCTAAATTCATTTTAACATATTTTTCTAATTCCAGACTTATTTTTTCATCCATTATTTCCTGCACAAAATTATATCCATATACCTTTTGCTGCGCTAAAATAATCCCCTCCATATATCCTCTTAAATAATCCGGCAAATATTGAATTTGACGATACGGATTGTTTTCATATAAACTTCCTACAAAACTTATTTCATTATTATACTGAATTTTTTCTTCTAAATTTCCAAGCTGTCCGACTAAGCTGTTCTATATTGACCGCTAACGGCATATGGTATAAACCTGTTTGTTTTCTATTTAACATTTCTTTATACTGATTTTGTCAAAGATAAACAGTTTCACATATTGACTTTGTACTGGAAGGAGAAAACAATGTGAAATGGGGTGTATCATATAGCCATGATATATACACTTTCTGTAACTGTTCTGCACATTTTGCAATTAAAGGAAAAAATCAAAGGATATAAAACCGTCACATTCCTGCTTTCAAATAACTTTTCAAGAACAAAACAGAATTCTCTATCTTCTTCATAATTTGAAAAGGCATATTACAACATATCACATTATATCCCAATCTGACTAATGACTCTGCCATATCTCTGTGAATTTTCATTCCAGGTGTAATATAATAGTTTCATTGCACTATCCTCCAATATTAGGTTCTTTAACTTTTATCTTTCCATCACGTAACACTTTATAATCAAAAACAGGAGATATACATTTTGCATATCTCCTATACTTTTATGCTATTACCTCTGCTACCGCATTTTCAAGCTTTTCAAATTCTGTAATTAATCCCTTAATCGCTTCTGCCATCTTATAGTCATTCTTCGCATTAACGGCTTCTCCAAACATTATAATTTTCCTATTAAATTCCTCTTTTTCAATTGTACTTCATTTTCATTTAAAACAGACATAGTCCCATTCATTACTTCAATTTCCCAATTCATTGCATCAATGATACCTTTTACAAAATTGTCCGTATCATCTAAGCGTTCGCCGACAACTCTTTGATTACAATTCTCATATTTTTAATAATCGTTGATTAAATTCATATAATGTTTTTAATGCTTCTATTTGTTCTTCTCTACTATCTTCCATAAAATAAGTCCTATATTATAGATATTCTACATTGTATATCGGTTAATTATATATTTTTTTTATTATATTTAGATAAAAATTTATAAATTTTTGTTTATTTGAGATTTATATGTTATCATCTTAATATATATTTTTAATAAACCAATTACAAGCAGAAGAGATCTGAATTTCTAATTCAGTATAAATTTATGAAATTAATTTTGCCAAAGATGAAATGCAATCTTTAATTCAACAAACACTTGATTTTCAAAATTATCAAGTTACTTACGAGTCATTAAAAATTTATCAAAACATTTGGAACAGATGAGTTTTTGACAAATACTTTTAATATAATATGTTCTTACGGACCACTCGTTTCTTTAATTTGCCTCAATTGCCCCAATGAAATGATTGATAATTTTTACTTAATCAAAATTATACAAATTTAGAAGTAGTTCGTACTAATTCTGAAGATACATGCTCTGACATTATTGATTATATTTCCACTACTAAAAGCAAATATATCTGTTTTATAGAGCCAAATCACACATATTCAAATAACAAAATTGCTAATATGGTATGGCATTTAGAAAATCTTCCAGATACCAGGTTGCTATCTGTCCACGAAATTATATTAATAATAATAATAATTATTGCACATCCTGATTCAGCATATTCAGATGCCCTAAATAATACTATTTTTTGTGGAAAAACCTTTATTGAATATAATCTATCTGAAAATAGGAATTTATATGGGACACTATCTACTCTATTAATATCCACATCATATGCTCAACAAATCCCATGGCTTATTCCTTCATATTCTTTTAATGTTATAAATTCTTTAAGCTTACTTTATCAATTTCTTTTATATGGAAACATTGCATATATGAAATCTCCTCTTGTCTCTACTATTTTAACAGAATATGTAGACGAGAATGATATTGCATTAGAATATAAAAATTAGTCAATGAACTTGTTGATAGTGGTTTAATTAAACCTATACATTTTAAACAATCATTCAAATCTGTTAGCAATGAGATTCTCAAAGACATTACATTTTTTTTTATACTGATAAAGGTGAATATTATAATCTGAAACCCATCGCTGATGCTGCTGTTAAACGAGGCTATAATGTTACCTTTACAAAAAATATCACCCAAAAAGCTGAAATAGGTGTTTATTGTCAACATGTATGTTATCCGAAAATTCTAAATTCTCTTTAATTTTACTACATGATTTAGCCCAAGGGCACAACCGATGGCCAAATTTGTGGGAACTTGAGCGTTGGGATAAATTTGATTTAGGAATTGTTCCGGGTAAATTCTGGTCAGATTTATGGGAACAATGTGGTTGTCAATATTACGCAAATCCAAGATATGGTGTATATGAATTTGGATATCCCAAAAGTGACTTATTAGATGCACCAGAATTAAAAAATCGTGCACAAGAATTAAAAGAAAATTTCATTTAAAATACAATTATTCTGTTTTATATGCTCCTTCATGGGAAAACAATGAAAAGAAGATGATTTTGTTCGTGCTTTAGCATCTTTAAATGTAAATCTTTTAATTAAGCAAGCACATTGGCCAGATGCATACGATCAAATTATAAATAATATTTGCCAAATGCGGAAATTACATGAAAATAAATATGATAATTTATATTATATTGAACCCGAAGAAAGCATTATGACAGCATTAGAGTTATGTGACATGGTTGTATCTGATGAATCCAGTGTTATGTCTGAGGCTGTCATGTTCGGCAAACCCAGTGTAGCTGTAACAGATTGGCTTATTCCAGACACTGTTCCAAGTCGCTTCGCCAGCGTTCCAATGAATTATGTACTCAAATGTAAAAAAGTCGAATTACGTGAATATGTTACTAATTTAGCAGCGCACTCAACAAATTACAATTCCATTCTAGAAAAGGAAAACTTGTTTTTAGCAATCAAGGAAATTGTTGCAACGACATTCTTGATGCAATTGATTATTTTACTCAAGGTAGTGGTAAAAATTCTTTTCAGCAAAAAATGCTACATTCTAAATATACCATTTGTTCTATGTGGAATTAATATTATCAAACATGCTGGAAGTTCTTAAAGCTCCCAGCATGTTTTTTGCTTTTACATATTTATCAATTTCTTTATATTCTCCATTATCGGTTTTGTACTTTCTGTTCTAAATACCTGGCTTGTTACAGAATGATATTCGTCTACTACGGTTTCAAAAAACATTTGCCGCATCTGTCCAAATTCGTCCCATAAACTTTCTATTTCATATTTTTGGGCTATTTCTTTTTATACTCAGTACTTGTTCACATTGTGGAAATGACTGATAAAATTCTACAATCGCAGTGTATAATATATATTTTGCTGGAATACTTTCTAAAATCCATTCTTGATCAAACCAATATAAATCTCCCTGTTTATAAAATGCATTTCTAAAAATCATATCCAAAAATCCTATACTCAATATTGGACCATACGATTTTGTATTTTTTCATCCGCTATTCCTAATTCAAACATTATATTTTTATTCTCCTCTATGTGCGATGAAGAATGTAATATATCATAATATGCCTTATCAAGAATCTCACATATCTCTGCTATATTCTTCTTTTTAAAGCTATCAAGTAATTTATTTTCTAATAGCTGTTCCTTCGAATAATCAGAAATCAATACTTTATCTTTTAATTGTAAATTCCATACTTTCATTCCTATTTTTTCAATGCTTCTTGGTTTTTCCATGTCTGTACTAAATGTTCTCTTCCTATATTATCCTCAAGAGCATATTTCTCCACTTTTTCATTATTGCAAAACCTTGTCACTATTCTATATTGAGCTAAACGTTCACTACTAATATTGGCAAACGTTATTTTCCCCACATCTCCATCCGAGCACTCTACTAAAAATGAATTTGCAAAAAATTCAAATACCTGATTTTCTATTAAATCTTTATAAATGTTTTTTTCATTTGCTACTAATGTGCTATTATCCAGGTAATATGGTGCAAATTCTGCATGTTTTCATTATCAGGAAGTTTCTTTTCCGAATATATTACTGTTGGAAGTTTATAATCTGGCATTGGATAATAGAAAAACAAATTCTGAAAACCACTGTTTTTATTAATTGGCTCAATTCCTGTTTTGAAAATGTTTTTGCATTTTTATTTCCAATGCCATATTGATTAATACTATCAAATGGTATTCCTGTATGATCTTCCCTTGCTCCGCACCAATATTTCAAGCCATACTTATTTTCTATCGCAATCAATAATTTTCCATTTGGCTTCAATAATTTTTTACAGTATTAAGAAAATCTACATAAGAATTTTCCGTATTTGTATATTGTCCTTGATATTCCAAAACTCCGATTAATGTAATATAATCGAATTTTTCTTTAAATTTTATGTCATTTAGATTTCCGACAATTATTTCCAAATTTTCTCGTTCTCTGCAACGCAATAGCGTTGCCGTTGCTCCTTTTTCGATAATTCAACTGCTGTTACCGACTTGCACCTTTCACAAAGCATATTTGTTATAGCTCCGAGTCCACAGCCAATTTCAATATACTAGCTTGGGAATCGAACGAATACCAATTTAAAATATTTTTTCGCATATGTGTTAAATGATAATATGTAGACCAGCTAAAATTGTCATAAATTACTTTCGAATAATCCTCTGGATTATTTTGAGCAATTAGCTGAATCATTTTATCCTCAACATCTCCTTCCGAATATAAATCCTCATCTTTATAATAATCTAAATTAAATTTTGGTTTTGGCTTCAACTCGTCTATTAAATTTGTGTACATTACTTCACTCCTCAATTATTTATTCTTTATTAATATCGGCTGTTTTCAGTCAATTATAATATTACTTTTATATTCTCTCTGAAATATTTTTCTATTCTCATAATAATTCTTTAAATTAAAAAACCATCATCATGAATGCACCATGGATTCTTTTGATTAGGAACCACTACTTTATAACCTGCTTTTATAAATTCCTGGCTCTGAGAAATATCATAAAAGTCCCAATTTTTAAATAAATCCTCTCTCCATTTAATATCATACTGCGTTATCATCATAAAGCCATCTATTGCTTCTACCTCTTCATATTCCCCTTCAAATTCACCAATTACGCTTTCTCCTGCCTCATATATAGAATTATAATATAATTTCCCCACTCTTGGTCCATTCCACATAATAGAATTTTCTGGTAACTTTGGTGAACCCACCATTCCTATCATACCAATGCTTTTATCCGAAAATATATTTAATATATCCTGTATGAAATTTGGATTCACAATGAAAGCATCTTGATGCATATATACCTTATATTTTGCATTACTTGCATTCATTCCCTCATTATACCCTGCTGTCATTGATATTGCATCTCTAATCTCGATTATTTCAATTTGATATTGTGGAGGAACCGTAATCTTTTTTAGATAGTGTGATTGTTCTTCCACATAATTTTTCATTATTAACGCACATTATAAAAACTTATTTTTTTTCATTCATCAAGACAATTTTCCTTTCCATACATCAATGTCACTCGTGCCAGTTCATCGCACTTATGATCTATCAACATCTCTGCTAATTGTAAATAACACTCTAAATCTGTAATATGTTCTGTTTCCAATATATAGTTCCATTCTGTACTCACCACTTGATTTTGCTCTATAAGTTCAACAAGCATGCTTTGCATGCTCCCCATTGCTTATATCGAATCATCCATAACAATTCTTGCATTTTGTATAATAATTCTTGTCTATTTTTTCATTTTCTCTTATATATAATGGAATTTGCATCAAAGTCTGTTGTGCTAATTCTATCTTTCCTGCTTTTAAATATAATTGCGCTAATTCACAATCTACTCTGGCATTCCCAGGGTACTTTGTACAAAGAACATTATATATGCATAATTGTTCTGCATACATATTTTTTGCTTAAATATTTGTTCCAATTTTAATGCCACTTGAATTGGTCTCATGGCTACTATCTCCAATATTGCTTCAAGCATAATTGTCGATATATGAAATTTTTTATAAAAACACCAGCCATTCATTTTCATCGCAAACATCAAAATCAAATTTATATATCATAAATTTGATTTTTTGAAAGTATCTTCTTAAATCATCTATTGTGTTTCCTTTCTTTAAAATATGATTTTTATCCCTGCTTCTTCCTCCTTTTTTATATATTGATGTTATAATGTGCATATCTGCCATTATATCTGTATACATATAATCATTAAATATTTCCCTTCATGGCATATATTGTAAAGTTCTATGTATCCTTCCCTGTCATTTTGTTTTAATAATTGATTCATTTGCCGTATTATTTCTGGGAACTCTCTTGCATATTTTTTTGCCACTCAATTTCACGTTTTTCCTCTTCTAATGCAAACTGTTCTGTATCCTTTTGTTCTCTCTCCATCTGCATATCTTCCTACTCCTTAAATTCATCTTGCCTTTCCAACATAAGATATAATATAATAATTATATTATATCTTATGTTGGAGAATTTATCATGAATTTTTATTTATACAAACTATTAATTCTATTTATGACATCGTTTGGGGATTAGAGTTATTGGGACATAATGTCACGATCTTCGAACAAACTCAATTTGATCCAAATAATTCTATTGAATCAGACAATATAGCTTTTTC
>VOFB01001035.1_pt1 | contig 30039 bp, 26 predicted proteins | sample 5384141 | NCBI WGS metagenome assembly VOFB01 (sample SAMN12384721, study PRJNA508395) | human gut metagenome | isolation source: healthy gut A | host: Homo sapiens | reverse complement strand
CGTGGAGGAAGCGTTGAAACGAAGGTTTGGTGTGTGGGCAGGGAATTCGCCCCACGAGTAGTAAGCGGTATTTAAAGAACCGGAAGATTCACTTTCTGGAACTGGACTTTGCCCATCCTAATGAGTTGCGTGCCCAACTCTCCGGACATAAAGGAACCTACAGTAAGTTTGATTATATCATTCATTGTGCCGGTGTCACAAAGTGCTCTGATAAAAAGACTTTGATTATGTGAATTATCTTCAGACTAAATATTTTATAGACACGCTGAAAATTGAATATGGTTCCGAAGCAGTTTATATATATTAGCACGTTGAGTGTATTCGGACCTGTACGTGAGAAGGATTATACTCCGATTGAGCGGAGAAGATACTCCGGCGCCCAATACGGCTTATGGATTGAGTAAATTGAAAGCGGAATTATATATTCAGAGTATTCCCGGTTTTCCTTATGTCATTTATCGTCCTACGGGAGTCTACGGACCCCGTGAGTGCGACTATTTCCTTATGGCCAAATCTATTCAGAAGCATGTAGACTTTTCGGTGGGTTTTCGGCGTCAGGACCTTACTTTTGTTTATGTGAAGACATTGTGCAAGCGATTTTTCTGGGAATGGAGAAAAAAGTGGTTCAAAAGGCGTATTTCCTGACAGATGGGGAATGTGTATAAGAGTCGTGCGTTTTCGGACCTGATACAAAAAGAATTGGGTAATCCGTTTGTTCTTCACTTGAAATGTCCGTTAATTGTGCTAAAAGTTATATCTTTGCTCGCTGAATTCATTGCTACACGTTCCGGGAGGAGCAGTACACCTGAATTCGGATAAATATAAGATAATGAAACAACGCAATTGGCAATGTGACATCATCCCGACAATGAATGAACTTGGGTATGCGCCCGAATATGATTTGGAAAAGGGAGTCCGTGAAACCATTGCCTGGTATAAAAATGAAGGATGGCTTTAGACTTATTTAAGCGAGTAGAAACCCGGAAAGGGTTGTTTGCTGTGGAGAAGATTACATTGATTTATAATCTGTTGACCTCTATATTGATTCTATTCCTGTTTCAGCGAATGGATCATCCATGGCACATGTTGCTGGATAGGGCTATGATCGCTGCAATGACTTTTCTGTTGATGTATCTCTACCGGCTTGCTCCCTGTAAGTTTTCAGCGTTTGTACGCATCGTCATTCAGATGAGCCTATTTCTTACTGGTATCCGGATACTTTCGAGTTCAACCGGTTCTTTCCGAATCTAGATCATGTATTTGCAACTGCCGAGGAGTTTATTTTCAATGGTCAACCTGCTATCTGGTTTTGCCATACGTTCCGTACCTTATCGTCAGTGAGGCATTCAATATGGGATATTTCTTCTATTATCCGATGATGTTGATTGTGGCGTTATTCTATTTCATTTATAGGTTCGAGTGGTTCGAAAAGATGTCTTTTGTGCTTGTCACTTCCTTCTTTATCTATTATCTGATATATATATTCGTACCTGTCGCGGGGCCTCAATTCTATTTCCCTGCCATCGGATTGATAATGTATCTAAAGGAATTTTCCCGGCTATCGGTGACTATTTCAATCATAATCAGGAATTGCTTCCCGGACCGGGTTATCAGCATGGATTCTTTTATAGCTTAGTGGAAGGCTCACAACAAGTAGGCGAACGGCCTACGGCCGCATTCCCAAGTTCACACGTCGGTATTTCTACTATTCTGATGATTATGGCATGGCGTGGCAGTAAGAAGCTGTTTGCTTGCCTGATACCTTTCTATATGCTGCTTTGCGGGGCTACCGTGTATATTCAGGCTCACTACGTCATCGATGCTATCGTAGGCTTTTTCTCCGCATTCCTATTGTATGTGGTGGTAACTGGATGTTTAAGAAGTGGTTTGCGCAACCGATGTTTAAGTAGAAAATTGGAATATACTTCTGTATTTTGAAACAGGTAATCTCCATCCGCAGGAATCAGAGTTTGCGGATGAAGATTATGATCTATAGTAGATTAAACTTCCGGATTCTCTTTACGTTGGGAAGTGATTTCTTCAAATATGCGGAAAAGCTCTTCCTTTGTTTCTGCCCGTAACATGGCAATACGCGTATTACGGAAATTAGGGATTCCTTTGAATAACGGGCTTGCAGCCAAGTGACGGCGCACGTGCAAGATACCTCTGCGTTCGTCGAGTAGGTTTACGCTGTCAACCACTTCCTGGCGAAGCACTTCCATACACCAGTCGAAACTTAGTGGCGGTAGTTCCTCACCTGTCTCCAGATAGTGCTTCACTCTCTTTGAATATCCATGGACGGCCGAAGCTGGCACGACCAATCATAACAGCATCTACTCCATAACGGTCAAACCCCCCTTGCTGCGTTCAGGCGTTGTCACATCACCATTACCGATAATAGGAATGTGCATGCGTGGATTCTTTTTCACTTCGCCTATAAGTGTCCAGTCCGCCTCGCCGGTATACATCTGGGCGCGGGTACGGCCGTGGATGGTGAGGGCGGCAATGCCGCAGTCCTGCAACTGCTCGGCAAGGTCTACGATGATTTTACTGTTGGCATCCCAGCCCAGGCGGGTCTTCACGGTGACGGGAATCTTCACGGCATCTACCACGGCACGGGTGATTTCCAGCATCAGCGGAATGTTCTGTAGCATACCTGCTCCGGCACCCTTGCCGGCAACTCGCTTCACGGGGCAGCCGAAGTTGATGTCCAGCGTGTCCGGCTGTGCCTGCTCCACAATGCGGGCGGCTTCTACCATGGTGGCGGTGTCTTTCCCGTATATCTGTATGGCTACGGGCCGCTCTTCATCGCTGATGTTTAGTTTCTGCTGGGTCTTGCTACGGAGCGTATCAAGGCATCGGCAGAAACGAACTCGGTATATACCATGTCTGCTCCGAAGTGCTTGCACATCAGGCGGAAAGCAGGGTCGGTGACGTCCTCCATCGGGGCGAGGAATACGGGGCGTGGGCCCAGGTCTATATCTTTAATCTTCATAATCTGAATTTACTGTTTATTTGTCCGCTGCAAAAGTACAGAAAAAAGCCTACCTTTGCATACTCTAATTCAAAAAGAAATGATGAAACACTCAATCAGTGACTTCGAAATCATGGCACCGGTAGGCTCGCGCGAATCTCTCGCAGCAGCCATACAAGCAGGTGCCGACTCCATCTATTTCGGTATCGAGAACCTGAACATGCGTGCCCGTTCGGCAAATACCTTCACTATCGACGATTTGCGGGAAATAGCCCGGACGTGCGACGAACATGGCATGAAGAGCTACCTCACCGTCAATACCATTATATACGACCATGACATTCCGCTGATGCGTACCATTGTAGATGCGGCAAAGGCGGCAGGCATCTCGGCAGTCATTGCCGCTGATGTGGCAGTGATGAGTTATGCCCGGCAGATAGGGCAGGAGGTACACCTCAGCACACAGCTCAACATCAGCAACGTGGAAGCCCTGCGCTTCTATGCGCAGTTTGCCGATGTGGTGGTGCTGGCGCGTGAGTTGAATCTGGAGCAAGTGGCAGAAATCTACCGCCATATCCGTGAGGAGAATATCTGTGGACCCAGCGGAGAGCAGATACGTATAGAGATGTTCTGCCACGGTGCCCTTTGCATGGCAGTCAGCGGAAAGTGTTATCTCTCATTGCATGAGATGAACCACTCTGCCAACCGTGGTGCTTGCATGCAGGTATGCCGCCGTAGTTATACGGTGCGCGACAAGGAGACGGATGTGGAATTGGAGGTGGACAACCAATACATCATGTCCCCCAAAGACTTAAAAACTATCCACTTCATGAACAAGATGCTGGATGCAGGTGTTCGTGTTTTCAAAATAGAAGGACGTGCCCGCGGACCCGAGTACGTGCGCACGGTAGTGGAGTGTTACAAAGAAGCCATCCGTTCCTATCTGGACGATACATTCACCGATGAGAAAATTGCCCGGTGGGACGAACGTTTGAAGACGGTCTTCAATCGTGGTTTCTGGGACGGCTACTACCTGGGACAACGCTTGGGCGAATGGACCAAGAACTACGGCTCTGCCGCTACGGAACGTAAAATCTATGTGGGTAAGGGCATCCGCTACTTCTCAAACATCGGTGTGGCAGAGTTCCTGGTAGAAGCAGCCGAAGTGAGCGTAGGCGACAAGTTGCTGATTACGGGTCCCACAACGGGTGCCGAATTCGTCACTTTGGACGAGGCACGCGTCGATTTGAAACCCGTGCAGACTGTAAAGAAAGGCCAGCATTTCTCGATGAAATCGGTGAAAATACGTCCCAGTGACAAACTCTACAAGCTGGTCAGCGTAGAGGAACTGAAGAAGTTCAAAGGCTTGGATGTGGAGAAACAACGTGGCTAAGTATCAAATAGTAAATAGTCCAATAGTAAATATGAATTATATCTATGAACTTCCCATGAAGGTGCGCGACTATGAATGCGACCTGCAAGGCATCGTCAATAATGCCAATTATCAGCATTATCTGGAGCATACGCGCCATGAGTTTCTGTTGAGTGCCGGCGTCAGCTTTGCCGGACTGCACGAGCAGGGGGTAGACCCGGTAGTGGCACGTATCAATATGGCTTTCAAGACTCCCCTGAGGAGTGGTGACGAGTTTGTCTCCAAACTCTACATGAAGAAGGAGGGTATCAAGTACGTATTCTATCAGGATATTTTCCGTAAGAAGTGATAATAAAGTAGTAGTGAAATCCACTGTTGAAACCGTATGTGTGGTAAACGGACGGTTAAGCGATAGCGAACTGTTCGACCGTCTCTTTGCCCCTTATCTCAATCCGTGTGAATCTGTGTAATCTGTGGTGGAATGAACAGTGACGAACGGATTTGACAATGGTTTGCCCCGGTATCGGGACATATCGGGGCAAAGCGTTTAATAGAGGAGTATGGGCAGTGCTGCCGAAGTATTCAGTCGGCGGAAGGAGCTCCCCGAAATCATGCCCGGTGTGAATCCGGGGGTAGTGACGGCTCTTGATTGTCCCGCTGCCTTTCTGCGTGCCGAGCAGGAGATGGAGTTTGTAGAGAAGAATCGTCTTTCCTGCCTGACGTTGAAGGATGAGGCTTACCCTTCCCGCTTGCGCGAATGTGAGGATGCGCCGATTGTACTTTTCTTCAAAGGAAACACAGATTTCAACCGCCTCCGTGTCGTCGATATGGTAGGTACACGCCGTGCTACTGATTATGGAACCCGTATCTGTGCTTCTTTTTTGCACGATCTGAAAGTACTGTGCCCCGATGTCTTGGTAGTAAGCGGCTGGCTTACGGGATAGATATACATGCCCATCGGGCCGCTTTGGCAAATCATCTCCCTACCGTTGCTGTCCTTGCTCACGGACTGGACCGCATCTATCCTTATGTCCACCGGAAAACAGCCATCGACATGCTCGCACAAGGAGGACTACTGACCGAATTTCTTTCCGGGACGAATCCGGACAAGCATAATTTCGTCAGCCGCAACCGTATTGTGGCGGGTATGAGTGATGCTACAATTGTTATTGAGTCTGCCGAGAAGGGTGGTTCGTTAATCACTGCCGAACTTGCAGAAGGCTATCACCGGGACTGCTTTGCTTTCCCGGGACGCCTGAATGATGAATATTCCAAAGGTTGTAACCAACTGATTCGGGATAATAAGGCTTCTTTACTTCTTTCGGCAGAAGATTTTGTATCGGCAATGGGTTGGGATATTGCTGCTCATCCGGCGAAAGTGGAAAATGTGCAACGCAGTCTTTTCCTTGACTTATCCGAGGACGAGCAAAAGGTGGTTGATATTCTGGAGAAACAAGGAGATTTACAGATTAATACATTAGTTGTTGAAGCAGATATTCCTGTACAGAAAATGAATGCAATTCTTTTCGAACTTGAAATGAAAGGTGTAATTCGTGTATTGGTGGGAGGAATGTATCAATTATTAGCTTAGTTTGTCATAAACATAAAAAAAGGAGCAACGCTTTGCTCCAACCTTTGTTAACCTTAAATCTAATACTATGAAAAAAATCACATGACAAATGTAAGCCTTCATTGTATTTCTTCCAAATAATTCTGTTGTATTTGTTTCTCTTTTAAATTCTTTCACTGATTTTCACTGTTATCGAAAATGAAAAGCATGGCTGCCTCTAGTGAAATGGATGATATTGCTTTGGGGGCCTTTTGATAAAAGGCGATCAAAAAGCATTGGAAATACTTTATCAAAGATATTATTCTCTTCTGTTGAATTATGGTTTGAGATGCAGTACAGATAAAGAATTGGTCAAAGATTGTATCCAGGATCTTTTTATAAACTTATATCAGAATACTCACATTAATGTGACAAACATAACAGTCCGTTCTTATCTATTAAAAGCTTTAAGAAATAATCTCACCTATAAATTAGCAACTAATAAAGAAGCGGATTCATTAGATGACTCAGTTTTTCATATTCCGCTCAATGAAGATCTATTTGAACAGTTATTTCCTAAGAATGATCATGATCTGCAACTGGCCCGTCGTCTTTTGGTGGCAATCTCACAGTTATCTCCGAATCAAAAAACAGTTCTTTATTTACGTTACGTGCAGGAACTCTCATATAAGGAAATAGCGGATGTTATGGATATGAACATACAATCGTCTATGAATTTGTCTAGCCGGGCTTTAACTAAACTGCGCACTCTAGTAACTCAAGACGAATACTTTTTGGGTGTATGGCAATTGTTTTTTCTTAAAATAATATTATCTCTTTGAAAGGGAAAAAATATTTTCTTTGTAATTTGTTGATTATTATATAGATATATCCTTTTTCTGACTCTATTGTTTTTTTCTGCAAAAAAAATGCTGTAAAAGTGAGTAGGTTTTTCTTTTAATTCCATTCTAATTATAAAAGAGGATAAAAATGAAATATAGTAAAATAGATATCAGGAATACTGTACGCAATCTTATAGATTATTTCAAGATGCAAAACGAAGTTCCTTCTCAAAAGGAAATAGTTGAAGTATGGAGTAAAATAAAAGAAGGAGTTGAAAAGAAAAAACAAAGAAGGAAAGAACGATATATACTTGTGGCAATTACTTCTGCAGCTGCTTTTTATAGGGTGTATATGGTTGGGAATTGAATGGTATTCTTTTAATAATAAGTCCGATATTTCCGTGATAGCAGTACAAATGTCTAATGAATCTATAGAAGGAGAGGATATTCGTTTGATTGTCTCTGAGAAAGAAGTTCATCATGTAAAGAAGGGGGCTACAGTAGCTTATTCACAAGAGGGAATTGTGAGTGTAGATGAAGAAAAGGTATCTAAGAATACTACAAAAGATTTATACGACCAGATTATTGTTCCTAAAGGTAAATATACCCGTTTGATTCTTGCTGATGGTTCTAGTTTGCATATTAATGCGGGTACGAAAGTGATTTATCCTAAACGTTTTGAGAAAAACAGACGTGAAATCTTTGTAGATGGAGAAATTTTTATTGATGTGAAACGAGATGAATCTGCTCCTTTTATTGTGAAAACGGCACAATTTGACGTACAAGTATTAGGGACTGCTTTTTGATATAAAGGCTTATAGCGGCACATTTGAAAATGCAGAAGTTGTTTTAGTACGTGGTAAAGTAAAGTGAAAAGCAAATCGGGTAAGGAACTGGTTCTTTCACCTGATAATAAAGCTACAATATTGTCTGATGGTCTGATCGAAGAGTCTTCTGTAAATGCGGAAGAATACGTACTTTGGACTAAAGGAATATTGTCTCTGAATAATGATCCGTTGAATGTAATTTTAGCCAAACTGGGTCGATATTATGGAGTTGATATTGATTGTACAGATGATATTTCAACTATAAAGATAGCAGGTAAAATAGACTTGGAGTGTGGCATAGAAGCAGCATTGAAAAGAATATCTGCTACAGGAGGATTCTCTTTCTTGAAGCAAGAGAGTGCCTACATGCTAAAGCCTCTGGAGAAAATTGTACAATAGATTTTAAAACCGAATGTTTAATCTTAAAAAAGGAATACGTATGATAACATGAAAAGATTTGCCTAATTAGAAAATCCGAGTAATACTGCACATATTACCCGGATAAAGTGAAAAACACCGAGTTACTGGTATTATATCAATCTTACAAAATTATGGAAAAAAAGTTGAAAAACGCAATCATAATGAATCGATTAACGAAAATTATGTTTGTACTGGGATTTCTATTGACTTCAGTGTGGAGTTATTCGAGCAATTCCGTATATGCACAAAATCAAAAATTCTCTTTTGAATTTAAACAAACCTCTATTAAAACGATTTTTCAATACATTGAAAAACATAGTGAGTTTATATTTATGTATCGTACAGATCTGCTCGATACATCTAAGAAAGTCTCTGTGAAAGTAGAAAAACAGAGTATAGAACAGATACTTGAGCAAGTGCTGAAAGGAACATCTGTTGTATATGAAATAAATGATCGGCAGATTGTCCTAAAGAAAGGATTGGAACGGTCGGAAGAAGTTCCTCAGCAGTCAAGGCAGAACAAACTGATTCAGGGACTTGTCAAAGACGATAAAGGAGATGTTATTATCGGTGCGACTATCAAAGTAAAAGGAACAACCATAGGTACTACTACCAATATGGATGGGCTTTATAATTTGTCGGTTCCATCAGAAAATTCAATTTTGATAGTTTCTTACATTGGTTACGCTACACAGGAAATAAAAGTAGGAAACCGCCAGAATATTATTATTACATTACAAGAAGATGCCAAAAACTTAGAGGAAGTTGTGGTTACAGCATACGGAACCGGACAGAAAAAGGCTAGTATGGTAGGTTCAGTACAATCTATACGACCGGCCGATCTGAAAGTTCCTGCGTCTAATCTTTCCACTTCTTTTGCCGGACGTTTGGCCGGTGTGATTGCTGTGCAACGTAGTGGTGAACCGGGAGCTGATGGCGCTAACTTTTGGATTCGTGGTGTCTCTACACTTGGTAGTGCAAGTACTTCTCCGCTGATCATTATTGATGGTATTGAATCAACTACAACTGACTTGAATGCTCTTGACCCGGAAGTCATTGATGGATTCTCAATTCTGAAGGATGCAACAGCAACTGCAATGTATGGTATGCGTGGTGCTAATGGTGTGATGATTGTGACGACTAAGTCTGGCGCTGCTTTGGATAAACCGATTATTAATTTTCGTATGGAAGCCAGCATGTCTACGCCTACCAGCATACCTGAGTTTGTAGATGGCGTTACTTTTATGGAACTTTATAATGAGGCTGTACGTAATCAGCCGGCAGGAAAAGAAGCTTATACACAAGAACGTATTGACGGAACCCGCCAAGGCCTGAATCCTTATATTTTCCCGAATGTTGACTGGTATGGTGAGATGTTTAAGGACCGTTCGTTCAGTGAAACATTCAATTTTAATATTCGGGGTGGTGGTAAAAAGGTGGATTATTTTTCCAGCATCTCTGTAGGGCATGAGAGTGGTATGCTGAAAAGTCGTTCTAAAGATTTCTTTTCATTCGATAACAATATCAGTCGAATGCGCTATTCTTTTCAGAACAATATCAATGCACGTTTGGGTAAAACATCCAAATTATCTTTGAGATTGAACGTAATGTTGGTAGATAAACGTGGTCCGAATGAAAGTACAAGTAGTTTGTTCTCTAGCGTAATGAATACAAATCCTGTAGATGCTCCGATTATGTTTCCGGATGATGGAACAACTTCTTATATTAAATGGGGAGTACCTACGAATACTGCAGTAAATCCATTAGCGACAATGGTAAATGGATATGATGATACGTTTCAGAGTACGGTAACAGCTTCATTGAATTTTGACCAAAAATTGGATTTCTTGGTGGATGGTTTGACTTTTTAAGGCTATGGCTTCTTTAAAGAATTTCAGCCAATCTGTTCAGACCCGATATTCTGATTGGAATAAGTTTACTGTTAATAACTGGTCTCTCAATGATGATGGTACCTATAATATGGAGGTGATTCAGGAAGGTGCTGAAGTAGGAACTGAGCTTAAAACAAAAAGTAGCAATACTGGTGATCGGCGTATTTACTTACAAGCGATGTTAGAATACAATCGTACATTCGGAAAGCATGATGTGGGGGCTTTGCTGATTTATAATCAGGATGAATATATGAATAATAATCCGGGAACAGACTTATTAGTGGCTCTTCCGACTCGTCGTCAAGGAATTGCAGCCAGAGCATCGTATGCATACGATGGACGTTATTTGGCTGAAGTAAACTTGGGATACAACGGCTCTGAAAATTTTGCGAAGGGGAATCGTTTCGGTCTCTTTCCTTCTATAGCTGTCGGATATAATATTAGTGAAGAAAAATTCTTTCAACCATTGAGAAACGTAATTTCCAGAATGAAAGTCAGAGCTTCGTACGGATTAGTTGGTAATGGTAATATTGGCGGACAACGTTTTGCCTATTTAGCTGATGTTGATTTAACGGGAAGTCCTGCTTTTACGACTGGCATTAATATGGACAGGACATTGACAGGCCCGTCATATAAACGTTTTGCCAATTATGATTTAGGTTGGGAAGTTGGAAAGAAGTATAATATTGGATTGGATATGACATTGTTTAATAATCTAAATTTGACGGTGGATGTATTTCGTGAAGACCGAACAGATATTTTCCAGACGAAGGCGACTATTCCTTCTTATTTAGGAGTATACGGGACTAGCTACTATGTAAATAGTGCAGCCGTACGGAATCAAGGAATTGACGCTTCTATTGATTTCGGTCATCAGTTCAACAAAGACTTTAGTATGACATTCAAAGGAACATTCACCTATGCACACAATGAGATCAGGGCATACGAAGAATCTGTAGGAGATCGTGCTAATCTTTCCAGAATTGGTTACAGTACCTCTCAACAATGGGGATACGTATCTGATTATCTGTTTGCTGATCAGGCTGAGATAAATAATCACCCGTCCCAGTTGATTGGAGGTACTGTTGGCCCGGGTGACATAAAATATGTCAATCAGCCTAATGTATATGGAGTATATGATGATATTATTGATAAAAATGACATGGTGCCTATTGGCAATCCGACTACTCCTGAAATTGTTTACGGATTTGGACCGTCATTTCATTATAAAGGTTTTGATTTATCTTTCTTCTTTCAGGGAGTGGCCAAGACTTCTTTGTTTATGAGTGGTCTGCAACCTTTCGGCACAATGACAGATAACAAGAACGTACAGACATTCATTGCCGATGACAGATGGAGTCCTGAAAATCAAAACATATTTGCGAAATATCCACGTTTAACTATTGAGAGAAGTGCTAATAATTCTGCGACTTCTACATATTGGGAGCGAGATGGTGCTTTCTTGAAATTGAAGAATGCAGAAATTGGATATACCTTTAAATCTATGCGCTTATACTTACGCGGTTCTAATTTGCTGACTTTCTCCAAGTTTAAATTATGGGATCCCGAACAAGGTGGTGGTAATGGACTAAAATACCCGACCCAACGTGTATTTAATATTGGTTTTCAGATGACTATAAAATAACCTTTAAATATAATAGATATGAAACTTATTGATAAATACTTGATACTTCTATGTGTCTTTGTATGTTGCTCTTGTAATTATCTGGATATTGTGCCTGATGAGAAACCTACAGAAGAAGATGCATTCAAGAATCCTCAGTTAACTGAACGTTATCTTTATTCTTGCTATTCTTATATTCCCGATCCCAGAGACGGTTCTTACAGTTTGGATTTGATGACGGGGGATGATGTTGTCACTCCTTGGGAGCATGAAACGTTCGGAAAATTTGCACAAGGTAATTATACACCAAGCAATCCTTATATTAATTATTGGCACGATTTGTTTAAAGGCATCCGCCAATGTTATTTGCTTAAAGAGAATTTGGGAAGCGTGCCAGGGCTGAGTGACGAATTGAAAGCTGCTTATGATGCGGAAGCAGATTTCTTAATTGCTTTCTATCATTTTTTTCTTTTACGTACCTACGGTCCCGCAGTCTTGGTGAAAGAACTTCCGGATGTTACATCCTCTGATTCTCCGGAAGCACTGTTAGGACGAAATTCGTATGATGAGTGCGTGGCATGGGTTACGGATCAATTGAAGAATGTGGCGGGACGCTTGCCGATGCGCCGTACGGGAATTGATTATGGAAGAGCTACTGGTGTGGCAGCTATGGCTATCCGTGCACGACTGTTGCTGTATGCGGCTTCACCGCAATTCAATGGTGGCGAACAATTTAAATCTTTATATGCTGATTTTAAGAATCCGGATGGAACTCAGTTAATCAGTACCACTTACGACCCAAACAAATGGGTGATAGCTGCTCAAGCTTGTAAGGAGGCAATAGACTGGGCTAGGGAGCCGGAGGCAAACTATGACTTGTATGAAGCTAACGTAAACTCTTTGCCTAACTATCCCGAACCGACAGATTTGACACAACGTTCTTTACGTTTTACGTTTGTTGATAAAGACAATACTCCGGAGGTAATTTGGGCATTCTGCAAAAAGGAAAGTTATAATTATGGTCTTCAAGGTAAGTCTATTCCTCGTTTAAGTACTACTGCTTACGGTGGCTTGGCGCCTACATTGAGGCAAATAGAACGCTTCTATACTAAAAACGGACTTCCGATAGACGAAGATCCAGCTTACGATTATCCTAACCGCTATGAAGTGGCCAACTTTCCGGTTGAAGAGAAGGATATAAATGGAGAAGGAGAAAGTCTTAAGTTGAACATGGGCAGAGAACCTCGCTTTTATGCTTGGATTGCTTTTCACAACGGCTATTATGAGGTATCGGGAGAAGATGATAGAGAAGAGTTTTCATATGCGCCAAAATGGAAAAGGGGAAAAGATAAGAAGTATAAGCAACTGGTACAATTTATGAAACGACAGAATATGGGGCTGACCAACGATAATAAGTATGGAACGAAAACCGGTTATCTGAATAAGAAAGGTACTCATCCGGGAACAAGTGCCTCTAAATCTACTGGCTTTAAAGTGATAGATTATCCGTGGCCTATGGTCCGCTTGGCAGAGCTTTATCTAAACTATGCAGAAGCTTGTGTGGAATGTAATGATTTGACAGAAGCAAAGAAATATTTGAATTATGTCCGCGAAAGAGCCGGTATACCTAAAGTGGAAGTTTCTTGGGATGGAATTGCAGAGCTTACACAAGATAAATTGAGGGAAATAGTTCATCAGGAACGCTTAATCGAACTTTATCTTGAAAATCATAATTTCTGGGATATACGTCGCTGGGGAATAGCAGAGACGTTAGGTGAACAGCCGAAAGGACTTTCTGTCCAGGCTACAACTATAACAGAATTTGCCAAACCGGTATCAGTAGATGTGCAGCGTCGTTTTATTCCGGCTCATTATTTAATGCCGCTTCCTATCAGTGAGATTAATAAGAATCCCAATATGGTACAAAATCCGGGATATGACGAATAATTGTTATACATAAAGATTCTATAAAATGAAAGTAATAAAATATATACTACCCCTCCTCAGTTTAGGATTGATCGTTGCAGCATGTAATTCTGACGATGAAGAAAGTATTGCCGCTACTGAAATTCAGAACTTAACAACACAAAGTGCTCCCGGTTCCATTACGTTAACATGGGAGTATGCTGGTGAAGAAGATGATAATATGACTCGTTTGGTTGAGATACGATATTATGATCCGGCTGTAAAGAAAAATGTCAAAAAGACAGCCAGTAGATTCAGTAACTCATTTACGATAGATAATGCCCTCAAAAGATATGGCGAATATGAGTTCGAGGTACAACCTTTTAGTACAACTTTTACGCCAGGAGTGATACAACGGATTTCTGGAGTTGCAGAACGAGCTCCGGTTATTGATGAAAAAACATCTACGGAGTTGACTATTACAATTGATAATTTGACTTTGGGAGGGTTTAAGCCCGATGGTGTTACTACTATTCCGCAGTCTAGTTGTATTGGTGACAATAATGGTCCGGAACGCTTGCTTGATAACAATACTAGTACTTTCTTGAATACTGCATATTCTGGAGTACCTGCAGGAACAACCTACTATTTGGATATTGTATATCCGAAATCTCAGAAGTATTTGAAGTTTTCGTATATAAATAGAAGTGCTGGTAGTTTTCCGGCGGAGATAGAATGTTCTGTCAAGGTAAATGAAGACGATGAATGGACTCAGGTAAAAACATTGACAACAGTGGCCGACGGGTTACCTGAAGCTGCATCAGCGGCATATTCTTCTGATGTATATGAAGCTCCTTTCGAGTTCAATTATCTTCGTTTTCATGTAAAGAAGACCCATACGGGTAAAGTGAATTTCTCAATGGCGGAGTTTCGTGTTTACAATGTAGAACACTATTTTTATGATCCGGAAGCTACCGAAGAATAAATGGGTCTATAGCATATCTTTAAGGAGGATGTATTTAATACATCCTCCTTACTAAAACATTCATATTATATCTATATCATGAAAAAAATAATATTCTTTTTTTTTATGCTATTCTCTTTATGCGCAGTGGTAAGCGCCTGTTCCGATGAAAATGATAAAGGAACTAGTACTGCTACATTAGAAATAGTTGAAGAATTTGTAGATTTCAAGGAGAATGGAGAATCGCAAACGATTGTAATTACGACCAATCAAGCAGAATGGAGCGCTACTGTAGAGAGTAATGGTAAGGGGTGGTGCAGAATTCTTCCTGACATTAATCCGGGGAATCACAAACTTACTATCTCTGTTACCCCCAATACGGGAAAAGAACAGCGGAGCACTATTATTACCGTAAAGGCAGCAGAGTTATCGGAGAAAATAACTGTACGTCAATTGGGAACGGATAAAGGTATTTTACTTTCTCCTATGATGAAAACTTTTACTGCGGAAGGAGGAAAAATAGAGTTTACAGTAACAGCAAATGTAGAGTTTGAAATAATACCGACTGTTGATTGGATCACATTGCCGGTCACTACCCGCACGGCAGAATATGTGACTACAGATCATACATATTTTATTCAACGTAATAAAGGGGAAAAGCGTACGGGAACTATTACGGTAAAAGATAAAGCAAGTGATTTATTTTCAGAGTTAATTATATCTCAAGAGGCTTTAGGAGGATATGAAAGTGGTGAATCTAATATTCAAGGTGATCTATTAGTTCCGGTTTCCACAGGTAGTGCAGTAAATTCTTTGGGTAAAGTATCTCAGTTGGGGTCTTCAGGTTTTCATAGGACTTATGATGGAAGTAAAGAGACCGGATATCATTCCAATACATCAGAAGATGCTTTTCCTAATAATTGGCCGTTGACATTAACTTTTGAATTTACGGAACAACCTAGAATTGATTATTGCGTTTGTCATTCAGCGAGTAGTAATATATTAAAAAAAGCAGAGATATTTGTATCTACTGAGGCAGAACCGGAATACACAAAGTTAATGGATGTCGACTTATCCGGAAGTACTGTGGCACTTATTAAATTTCCCAACCCGATTATTAATCCGAAAGGGATTAAATTTGAGGTTACAGAGTCATCGGGTAAATATCTTGTAATAAAAGAAATGGAGTTTTATCGTCAGAATCCGGATAATTATGATCCTCTTAACTTGTTTACGGATATTACGTGTTCTGAGTTAAAACCAGGAGTTACCGAAAAGGATATAGATGCATGCCCTGATCCGCTTTTCCGTAATGTTGCTTTTTATCTCTCTATAAATAAATATCCGCGTGATTTTCGTATTCAGGAGTATAAAGCTTATCCACATCCGGAATTATTCCGTAAAGAAAACAAGACAAGTGCTGAACACGACTTACTGGATAATCCGACTGGAATTTTTGTAAATAAAGGAAAAGAAGTCGTAGTATTGGTAGGAGACAGTCATGGATATCAGCTTTCGGCTCGAATCTTAAATTTGAATGTACCTGGAGGGGATGGATTTAGTAATAACTATTCTTATCCTTTGTCGGAAGGGATTAATCGTTTTATGGCGGATACAGACGGATTGGTCTACATTTATTACCACACTCCTGAGTATAGGAATGCATTACCAATAAAGATACATATCCCGTCAGGACAAGTAAACGGATATTTTGACTCCGGAAAACACCAACCTTCTGATTGGAACCGTTTGTTAAATGCTGCAGTAGGACCGCATTTTGATGTGCTTGGTGAGAAAGCTCATTTGATCTTTCCAGTAGACAAGTTCAAGGCAAACACTCCGGATGGTAAGGCTTTAATAGATGCTTATGACAGGTTGGTATTACTTGAGCAACAATTTATGGGGCTGGAAAAATATGATCGAATGGATCCGAATCATGTTTGTTTTTCTGTCATGTATAATGATAGTTATATGTATTCTGCTGCTAATCATACAGGATATGTTGCTAGCACAATGAACATGATGTGTGACATTAGCCAATTTATACAATCAATTTGGGGACCGGCACATGAGGTCGGACATTCTAATCAGACTAAACCGGGGTTATGTTGGCATGGAATGGGAGAGGTGACAAATAATATTCACTCACTATATGTACAAACCTCCTTTGGAAATCCCTCTCGCCTACTTGATTTGTATAATGGGAAAACATATACCATATATGAGAAAGGGCTATCAGCCTTCTTCACACAACGTCGTCCGCATGTTGTGAAAGACGACAAGGTGGATGAATTAAATCAATTGATTCCATTTTGGCAATTGTATCTGTACACCAAGGCTATGGGGAACGAGGACTTCTATAAGGATTTGTATGAGTTGGTCCGTACTCGTTCAGATAAGGCGACTCCAGGAGAAAGCCAGCTGGAATTTACTGTTTTAGCTTGTGAAGCGGCCCAATTAGATTTAACCAAATTCTTCACCCGATGGGGCTTTTTCGAACCGGTAGATATTATAAAAAATGATTATGGGGAAAAGCAATTTGTAGTGACTGAAGAAATGGTCGATGATACCCAAAAGCGTATTGCTGCATTCGGATTTTCCCAACCAACGAAAGTTGTGGAATATATCACCGATGTCAATATTGATTGTTATACAGGTAATAGTGGCATTATAAAAGGTACTGCTCAAAGAGAAGGTCAAAAAATTATAATGATCAATTGGAGGAATGTAGCAGTTTACGAAGTTTATTCGGACGGTAAATTATGTTTTGTATCTCCAGCCTCCTCTTTTACTGTAAATGGAAACTTAGGAACTAAAGTTCAAGTCTTTGCAGTGTCTGCAACTGGAGAAAAAGTAGAAGTAACATTTTAATAATTATATTAATTAATAAAGAACAACATGAAACATTTTTGGACAGGTTTATTAGCCTTAGGGGTAGTCGGATGTACTGCACCACAACAAACACAAAAGGATAATATATCGGGAATTTATCCCAAACTGGCTTTTTATAATAATGAGGGCGAGTGCGGAACAGGTGCTGTGGTTCCTTGGGCAGGTAGTCTATGGGCTATCACCTATGGACCTCATTTACCTTTCGGGTCATCTGATAAACTATATCAGATAACTCCGGACAAGAAGATGACTGTCCGTTCGGAAAGTATTGGAGGAACACCTGCTAACCGACTGATTCATAAGGAATCAAACCAATTGAATATAGGTCCGTATTTTATTAACGAGTCTGGTAATGTCAGAGTTTTGCCTTGGCAGGAGGCTCCGGGACGATATACCGGTTCGGCTCGTCATTTGACAGATCCTGCCAATAAGATTTATATTGGCACGATGGAAGAAGGTTTCTATGAAATAGATGTTAATGCTTTGAAAGCTAAGGAATTATATAAAGATAGTAATGAAGCATGGCGTCTATATCGTAAAGACTCTAAAAATACCCCCAAACCCGTAGAATTACTGCCGGGAGCGCATGGTAAAGGATTGTATTCAGGACAAGGAGTGATGGTATTCTCAAATAACGGAGAGAATAGTGCCGCTGCTATGGAGCATTTTGATGCGTTATCCGGTTCATTATCAGAATGGGACGGCAAAGACTGGAAAGTCGTACGTCGTAATCAATTTGTAGAATTGACCGGTCCCGGCGGTATATACGGTAACACAAATCCGGAAACGGATCCTATTTGGGCTACAGGCTGGGATCATAAATCAGTGCTACTTGGAGTAAGAGATTCGCAGAAAGGATGGACCTTTTATCGTTTGCCTAAAGCAAGTCATTCTTATGACGGTGCACATGGCTGGAATACTGAATGGCCACGTATTCGTAATGTTGGTACAGATGATCAACCGGATTATCTGATGACTATGCACGGTTTATTCTGGCATTTTCCAAAAATGTTCACCGCTGATAATTCTGCCGGTATTCGTCCCCGTTCAAGTTATTTGAAAGTGATTGGAGACTTTGCCCGTTGGAATGATGAATTGGTGTTTGGTTGCGATGATTCTGCCCAAAAAGAATTTTTAAACAAACGTAAGGCAAAAGGAAATATAGAAGGTCCGGGGCAATCCAATTCGAACCTGTGGTTCACGTCTTTGACTAAACCTGATGAATTAGGACCTGCTACAGTAGATGGAGCCATTTGGGAGAAAGAAGAAGTGCAAGCAAATATTTATTCGGATCCTTATATGTTTGCCGGTTGGGAGCAACGTTGTTGCTGGTTGCAAAATGATGGAGGGCAGGATATAACCTTTACGTTTGAAATAGATCAGAAAGGAGATAATGTTTGGAAGGAACTGACTGCTGTACAAGTAAAAGCAGGGCAATCGGCTTATCTGCCTTTTGCTGCCAAAGAGCAGGGCGAATGGATTCGTGTGAAAATAGACAAGGAAAGTAATGTGTCCGTAAGTTTCGTATATACTACAGTTGATACTCGTTCTTCCGCTTCTTCTTCCATATTCAACGGATTGTCAAAAGTATCGGAAGAAAATACTCTTGGAGGATTGTTATACGGCCTTGGCAAGAATAGAAGAGCTTTAGGTGTATTAGCTTCCAATATTGAAAACGGTAAAGTAATAGAAAACGGGTATTATGAGATGAGCGATACTTTGGCATTGGTGCGTAAGGATGATACTCAGACTGCCGATTTTATTCGTGAGAAATTTGCGATACCTCATCAGGTAGTTACTATTGACGAATCATCGGTTCTGATCGTTGACGACAGACAAAGACGTTGGCGTTTACCGTTGGGAGACGAAAATTACACTAAGTTGATTGGACAGGATGTGGTACGTATTTGTCGCGAAGTGGCTACAGAACGTGACTTATTTAATTGTCATGGTACTTTCTATGAACTACCTGCTGAAAATGCGGATGGTTATGCCAAGATTCGTCCGATTGCTTCTCATAATTTCCGGATAAATGATTATGCCTCTTACCGGGGAATGTTAGTGATGACCGGTATTGACCCTAAAAAGGATAAAGATAATGAACATATCATCGTGTCGGAAGATGGTAAAGCTGCCGTATGGGCAGGTGCCATTGATGATTTGTGGAGTATGGGCAAACCGACAGGCAAAGGCGGTCCTTGGAAAAACACTTTAGTAAAGGCAGGAGAGGTGTCCGATCCGTATCTGATCGGCTTTTATGATAAGAAGAATTTAACCTTGTCACATAATTCTCAAAAAGATGTAACCTTTACCATAGAAATTGACCCAACAGGTAATGGGAAATGGGTGAATTATACTACTTTGACTGTAAAACCTGGGGAGAAGTTGGCTTATGAATTGAAAGCTCCATTTCAGGCAAGATGGATACGCTTCTCGACAGATTCTGATACTAACGCTACTGCATGGTTGGAGTATAAATAAAAAATATATATGAAAAAGATTCGAATAAATTTATTTATTATTTGCCTTTTAGGCGTATTGGCAGAAGTCTGTGCTCAAGAAAGTACATGGCGGGAAATGCCTTATTTCTTAAAAGGATATGAGAAACAATATAAAAAATCTCCGAAAGAAGCTGCCTTGTCATGGTTTAAAGATGCCCGTTTTGGATTATTTGTACATTGGGGGCCGGCTTCTTTATACGGACAAGGCGAGTGGGTAATGTATAATAACCGGATTCCCATTAAGGAATATGAACAGAAAGCCCGGGAATTCAAAGGAGATAAGTTTAATGCTCAGGATTATGTGAATCTGGCTTTAGATGCAAATATGAAATACATTACTTTCGTTATTAAGCATCATGATGGGTTTGCATTATGGGATTCGAAAGCATCAGACTATAACAGTGTGAAGTATCCTTCGGGAAGAGATTTCTTAAAGGAACTGTCCATTGCCTGTAAGAAAGCTGGATTAGGTTTATTTATCTATTATTCTGTCGGGCTGGATTGGCATCATCCATATTATATTCCTAATACGATGTATGATCCGGCACGTCCTCATTATACGAAGACTCCGGAGGAATATAAATACTCTAAGCCGGAAGACTTTAAACATTATATGAACTTTGCAAAAACACAGATTATGGAACTTTGTACGATGTATGGTCCTATAGCGGGTTTTTGGTTTGACACAGTCGGAGGGGTTTATCAATATTCGGACCTGTTCAATATACAAGAAGTATATGATATGATTCATGCCATACAGCCTCATGCATTAGTAGTGTTTAAAACAGGTGCAAATGGGAATGAGGACTTTATTACAGGAGAGCGTCACTTTGGTTCTTTGGCACCGGTGTTCAAGAGTGTAGGATTACCTAAAAAGGTCCAGGATGCTGCTGACTATTCTTGGCAAAACAATAAGGCTAAACCGGCTGAATTGAATATCCCGATACAAAGTTTAGGTTGGGGGTATCACAGTAGTCCTAAACAGCGTCAGAAGTCAGCAAAAGAGGTAATGGACTTATTGGATTATTGTGCTAAAGTAAATGCAAACTTATTGCTGAATATAGGGCCTCGTCCGGATGGAACGATTTTGGAGGAGAATGTACGAGTATTAAAGGAAGTAGGGCGGAAATTAAAAAAAGATGGATTTCCGCGGCTTAATACTAAAGATTATATGAAGTACCGGGATAGTGCCAAACAAGAACGTCCGAAAGAAAAGGAGAACCAAACGGCTAATTAGGAAAAGCCTTTTGTAAAGTAAATAAGAACGTAATGGCAGATATTTGTAGGGAACACTATAATATCTGCCATTTTTATAAACTGATTATTTAGAATAAATAAATATGATAAAGAGAGTCTGTTATTTTTTAGTATTTGGTTATTGTTATCTGTTTCTATAACGAATGTATAGGCGTAAAAATAATCAAACATCTTTTCAATAGGCAAAATTTCATTTTCATTGTTCGTTCCGGTCTTTACGTTTGTGCAGAATGGGAAATGGGAGGTTTATATTTTAGGATCAGATGGCAAACCTGTCAGCCGTGAATCATGGAAAGTGATATATGCTGATAGCGAAGAGACGGAAAAAGGTAATTATACAGCGGATAAAGTTTTTGATTTACAAGAGTCTACCTATTGGAAAACTGTCGATAAAATTTCTTATCCTCACCAAATTGTTATAGATTTGGGTGAGAAACAGAAAATTACGGATTTCCGTTATTTACCCCGTGCAGAGAAAGGTGCTCCGGGACAAATCAGAAAGTATAAAATATATATATCAGACGGTTTTAAACTTTAGATAATAATTAGTTATATCATGAAAACGAAAAAGACATTAGCAATGGTAGGTATATTTTTGTTTTTAGCAATTAGACCTTCTGTTGCCTCTTCATTTACCGAACGGACTTATTTATTGCCCACTAGATTGGAGGGAAGTTGCCGGCCGGTGCTTCTGCTGAGTGGAACTTGGGATTTCAAATACTCTCCCGAAAGTCGCTGGACAAGTATTCAAGTCCCCGGTGAGGCAGCTATGCAAGGTTTTGCCATTGAACATGACAAACCATTTTTTTATAAGAAAGATTTCACGATACCCGCTGATTATGCAGGCAAACGGCTTATATTACGGTTTGATGGGGTATATAGCCATGCCAGATTGAGTGTTAATGGAAAATTTGTTCGTGAACATCATGGTGGCTTTACCCGTTGGGAGACGGATATTACTTCTTTCGTACGTATCGGAAAGAAGAATGAGATACAACTGGCAGTAGTGGATCGGCTAGACGAAATTTCGTATGCTTCCGGATATGCTCATCATCCTATAGGTGGTATCCTTCGTGACGTAACCTTATTTGCATTGCCCGAATCCCATTTATATGACATAGGTGTGGAGACTCATCTTGATTCTTTATATCAAGATGCAGATTTACGTTTCTTTTGCAAGTTCTCCGGGCAGGAAAGCACGGAAATGGAGTTGCGTTTGAAAGATAAGTCCGGAAAGTATGTACCATTGTCGCAGTCCCGTTTTGCATTGTCGGACGGACAAAATATTTTTTCGTTACCTGTTAAAAATCCGCTTAAATGGGATGCGGAACATCCAAATTTGTATGAACTGGAAATAATTGTTTTTCAGAATGGGCAAGAAACCTCTCGGTTTAGTCGCAATATCGGTTTTCGTGAAGTCAAGATTATAAAAGACCGTATGCTGGTCAACGGTCATCAGGTGAAATTGCGCGGTGCCTGCCGCCATGATATTCATCCAACTTTGGGGCGTACCACTACTTTAGAGCTGGATAGTCTGGATGCGGTACTGTTCAAACAGGCTAATATGAACTTTGTCCGTACCTCGCATTATCCTCCTACTGAACGTTTTCTGGAGTTTTGTGACCGTTATGGGATTTATGTGGAAAGTGAAACGGCTGTTTGTTTTGTAGATACATATCGTCAGAAGAATTATAAGCCCGGCAGGTCGCAAAATGATCCGGCGTTTGCCGAACGTTATTTGGGTCAATGCCGGGAGATGGTAAAGAGTCTTCGTTCCCATCCGTCAATCCTGTTTTGGAGTATTGGTAATGAAAGTGCTTACGGAAGTAATTTTCAGTTATGTTGGGATTGGATAAAGGCGACTGATACCACTCGCCCTGTTATTTTTAGTTATCCGGGTTCGGCTGTAGAAAAAAAGGCAGAAATATTTGATATCTTAAGTATGCATTATCAGAATGTATATGGAAATGTAGGGCAGTGGGGAATGTCTACCCGTAATTTTCAGGGACATGGTATTCCGGCTTTATTTGACGAATGGGCGCATCCGGCTTGCTATACATATGCCACATTACAAACTGATCCCAATATCCGTGAATTTTGGGGGAAATCTCTTGATATGATGTGGAGTGGATTGTTTAATGCTCCGGGAGGTCTGGGAGGTGCTATTTGGGGATATGTGGATGAGACTTTCTCCTTACCGGAACCTAAATTCGGGACTTCATTCTGGAAAGAATTCGCACGTACTGCCAAGCCGCTGGATTATCAAGGAAATTGTGTGGGATATGGTGAATGGGGGATTGTTGATGTATGGCGTCGGCAAAAACCGGAGTTCTGGTCAACTAAAAAGGCTTATTCACCTGTTCGGTTACTTGTGGAGGATAATCTTTCATTTACTACCGGACAAAAATTGATGTTGACTATACATAACCGATTTGACCATACAAATTTGAATGAAATTCATGCTACCTACACTTATAGAGGTGTGACAAAATCTTTGGAATTGCAACCGGTCGCACCTCATACGAAAGGTATGATAGTCATTCCCGTTGAGCAATGGGAGAATGGAGAAACTTTGCAGGTCGAGTTTTTTACCGCTGCTAATGAGTTGATTGATGTGTATCGTTTTGTATTGGGAACGGAAAAGATAATTTACCCTTCCTTGCTCGCCGGACAAAATTTATCCGTAACAGATGAAGGTGACAAAGTGATTGTACATGGTAATGGTTTTGAAATACCTTTCGATAAAGAAACCGGATTGATTGTCAATGCAACAGTAGGAGGGGAAGTAATTATTGAAAAAGGTCCGTTCTTGAACTTGTATGTGAATTTGAACCACTTGACAGGGGCTGAAGTACGTAAAACGGCTAACCATTTTGCCACTTCTGATATTGATTGGAAAAAGAAATCTTTTGATTACAGTCAACAAAAGGACGAGGTCTGTATTTCTCTTACCGGGACTTATCGGGAAGTGAATGTTGATTTTGATATAAAAGTAACCTCGGCTGGTGAATTGTCTATAAACTATCGGACAGAGGGTGTTCCTAACGGATTCTTACGTGAAACAGGATTATCTTTCTATTTACCTCATAGTATACATCAGTTAAATTGGAGGCGCAAAGGGTACTGGAATTATTATCCTGTAGGAGCATTTGCAGGAAATGAGGGTGAGGCCTCGCTTTACGAATCGCAGCAAAAGGGATATGGTGAGAAACCTGTTCAGTCCTGGCAGGTTGATACGCACAATTATTACTATTGGGCTGACGCCGGTGCGAATTGTAAGGAACCATTAACTCAAATGGCAAAAGGTATGAAAGAAAATATTTATTATTATTCACTTTCTACTGGGGCAGAAGGTGAGCATCAATTATCAGTTATTTCTCAGGATGCTTCAGTGGCTTGCCGTATAAACAAGTGTGCCAATGAACAATTGATATTATATGCTAATAATCGTTGGGATTATCCTGAGATAGCATGGGGGAATTATTGTAAAACTTTGGAAGTATTGCCTTGTTACGGCCGGATTGATATAAGGGTTAGGTAGTAGGGCATTGGAATTTGTAGAACAACTATGAATTATTGAACTTTATTGACGCTGTATATGAATAAATAATTAATGTGTAATTTATTGGTTATCAATAGAATATTATTAATTTCACGCTTCGTTAATCTTCAACAGCCCGAATGACTTGACAAACGCTTTTTTATGTTGTATATTTGTAGATATAATAACAACAATAAAACTACAATTTAAAACTTAAAAAGTGAAATGAGAAGAATCTTAGCTTTTGCCGAACTTGCCGTGATGTACTTCCCCGGATGTACAACCAGTAAAAATGCGGTGCGTTGTCTCAGCCGATGGATTAAAGGTTGTAACCCGTTGGTCAAAGAACTTATACCGACAGGTTATTTGCCGTACAATCATCGCTATCTGACGATGAAACAGTATAAGATTATAACAAAACACCTAGGTGATCCTTATGAGGATTAGGGCATAAGTAGCCCGGCAATGAGCTTAAGGCTGCAAACTTTTAGGAGTTTTGCAGCCTTTTTTTGTTGCATAAATTCGGTCCGGAAGTTAACCGATTGAGGAATAAACTTTTAGCGAACTATTTGAGAAGTAGCGGTAACGAGTTGGAAACTGTGCGAATTTCAGCGTTTTGCGTTACTATGCTGTCAAATAACTTTGCTTTCATTTCCATTAACGAAATACTTTCTTTTAAGAGCACAGTGGTTTACCCAATAAAATTATATACCTTTGTGACAAGTTAAAGAAGATGTCGCAATGAATCGGATAAAAGAAACATTGATTGAGGCGGGTATTAGTCAAACTGAATTGGCTAAACGGCTTGGTAAAGGTTTTAACATGGTCAATCTATACGCTACGAACAGAGTGTAACCGCCTATACCCGTACTATACAGGATAGCGGAAATACTGAATGTGGATGTGCGTACACTTTTGTACCTAACGAAATAAAAAAACAGACATATGGCAAATACTAATCTAAAGGAAGCTAAGGCGGCTAAGAATGATGAGTTCTATACGCAATTTCATGACATAGAGATTGAAATGAACGCCTATCTTGAATATGACCCCGATGTGTTTCGAGGAAAGATTGTGCTTCTTCCTTGTGATGATCCAGAATGGAGCAACTTTACCCGATACTTTGCTGCCAAATTCGATGAGTTGGGCTTGAAAAAACTGATTTCTACGAGCTATGCGCCGGATAGCAAAAAATACAAAACGCCTTATCAGCCCTCTTTGTTTGAGCAAGAAGCACCTCAGTTCGACCCGTCCAAGGCACAGGTGAAAGGTAAGATATTCATCTTGGAACGAGACAAAAGTGGGGACGGACGTATCAATATTGATGACCTTGAGTGGAAGTATATGGAAGGTGACGGAGATTTCCGAAGCAAAGAAGTTACCGAGCTTCGCAATGAAGCGGATTTTATCATCACCAATCCGCCATTCTCCCTGTTTCGTGAATTCTTGGCTTGGATTGTGGAAGCCGGGAAGAAATTTGCTGTAATAGGTAATATGAATGCAATCACTTATAAAGAGGTCTTTCCACTGATAAAAGATAACAAAGTTTGGTTAGGTGCTACAGGAAATGGAAATGATATGGTTTTTGGTGTTCCTGAAGGAGCTAAAGTGGATGAGAAAGACAGGGCTAAAGCTGCAAGATTAGGATATGTAGGCAATTATACCAGATTGGGCAATTCATGTTGGTTTACCAGTATTGAACATGGTCGTCGTCACGAGCCATTGTCACTGATGAGCATGGCAGACAACCTCCGCTTTTCCAAACATAAGGAACTGAGAGGCAAAGCTGCCTATGACCGCTACGATAATTATGATGCCATTGAAGTACCTTTTACGGACGCCATTCCGTCAGATTATGAAGGAGTGATGGGAGTTCCTATCTCATTTCTGATTAAATATTGTCCGGAGCAATTTGAAATCTTAGGGATAACTAAAACTTGGTATGGAATAGCTTCTAAGATTTATCCCGAGCAAATTCAAATAGACCACCATGGGAAAGAATCCAAAGTGACGAAACTTAATGATGGAGCGGTATTGCTTCATTCTAAAGTTCCTCAAAATGAGACTTATTATATAGTTGACGGAAAGTATTACACCCAAGTATATGCAAGAGTACTTATCAGACATATCAGATTATAATTTACGGATGAGTAATCGGGCATACATAGGAATATATCTTCTGCCATCTTTAATAACGCTTCTCGCATTCAAGTCGTTGTATTTTGGCTGTCAACATTCGTGTATTTCTTGGTTCTTAAGCAAGATGTGTTTTGCCTATCGGTTATCCCTAAGATTTCAACTTAAAAATAAAGACAAAATATAATATTATGACTCAGCATAATGCCATCAAGCTTTTTGAAACCAAGAAAGTGCGTACTATTTGGGATGACAAAGAAGAAAAATGGGGCTTTTATTACTGTATCTAATTATTAGCCATTTAGCAAAATGGTGATTCATTCTTGTGCTTTGTATGCCTCATAAGAACATTACAAATATAACTCTTAATTCTGAAATAAAACACATTTCCCTATGATATTTTAATCTATATGTTCTATTTAACAACTTATATTTAAATAAAAAGCCAACTATCATCTCGATAACTGACTTTTAATTTTTAATCACTTATTTGCCTTGTATATCTTTATAATACTCGGCAAAGTTCTCTGCATAATTCTTAGCTTCGGGACTTCCTTTAGTTTATGTACATCTTTATCCATTATTCTGCTTATAGAAGCAATAATTCCATTTTGTCGCTATCTACCACTTTGACATTTTCTTCCAATACAAACACATACCTCAATAATCCAGAATGTATCTTTTACATTAGATTGGACAGATTCTTATCAGTACCTTTGCTATAGATAAATCAATTACCAATCTATTTATTTCTACAAAAATATGCAAGTAACACCCAAAAAGAGCACCGTGATTTCTTATTTACCACAAGAGATTAGAGAAACTAGATTAACAGAGGTTACATATTTACCTATTACAAGGGAAATGCTAGAAATGCTTTTCTCTAATTCAGCTAAGAAGAATAAGCATAAACTAATCAAGAAGAGAAGGCAAAATTTCTAATTAGTCATTTATGTTTCCCTGTCTATAAATACAAGGATTTATTTTGTGGAATTTTAGTAAAATATGCTATCAAACATTTTTATTCTAAATATAAAATAATATATGTAATCAAGTCGATAAACCGAATAAGAAACATCGTTAAATTATTGCAAAATATTGTATGTAAAATGATGAAAAAGCAATCTTTGTATTTTATATTTTATTATCTTTGTAATAAACTGATTTGGCTATTATTTTTATGGAAAATAAACTCATATATACAGTTGGACATTCCAATCAGGAAATTGAAGAGTTCCGTAGTTTAATACAAACATTTGATATTAATTGTATTGTAGATGTTCGGAGCGTTCCAGCAAGTGCATATACACCACAATTTAATCAAGATAATCTGAAATATTATTTAAGACAATATAATATTGTTTATTTACATTTCGGTAAAGAGTTTGGAGCTAGGCGTAATGATTGTTTGGATGATAATGGATATGTTAATTTTGAAAAAGCAATAGATACAACAGCATTTAAATATGGAGTTCAGCGTTTAATCACCGGATTAAATAAAGGTTTTAGAATTGCCTTGATGTGTTCAGAAGCCGCTCCTATAGAATGTCATAGATTTGCTCTTGTTTCTAGATATTTTTATGAGCGTGGATTTAATGTAAAACATATACTCAAAGACAAAAGTATAGTTGATAATGCTATATTACAGAAAGAAATGGTTGATATATATGTGAAAGAAAAAAAAATACGTGATATAAATGATATTTTTGCGACAATGGAAAATTATGATGAACGTTGTCAAATAATAGATGCTTACCGAAAAAAAAAAACGAAGAGATTGCTTATCATGTAGAAAAGGAGGTTATATGATTACATTATTTACAATTGGTTTTACAAAGAAAAGTGCAGAACATTTTTTTGAATTATTAAAGAAATATCATGTAAAGAAGATTATTGATATTCGCATCAATAATACTAGTCAACTGGCGGGATTTGCAAAGGGAGTAGATTTATCTTATTTTGCTCAACAAATCTGTGGAATAGAATATACTCGACTTTGCACATAATCGACTTTGCACCAACAAAAGAGTTGCTATCTGATTATCAAAAGAAAAATATTGATTGGAAAGGATACCAACAAATATATAGGAAATTAATTGAAAACCGGAAAATAGCGCAAAAATATAATATTGAAAATTTTGATGGTGCATGTTTTTTATGTAGCGAAGAGACACCAGAACAATGTCATAGAAGATTGTTGGTTGAATACTTTAAAGAGCTTTATCCAACTAACATTAATATTGTCCATATTAAATAACACGATAAAAATTCTAGCGTTCCACTATGAAAAAACACTTTATTTGTTTAGCAAATTCCTTCAAATATGCAGGTCGCTGTTTGGGAGGGATTGAAATAGAAATGAAGGATAATAAGTATACAATAGTTCGTAATGAAAATGGAACTCCTAAATGGATTCGTCCAATCTCTTTTGAAGAGCATGGGCAACTTCCTGCTTCAGAAACAAGGCATATCAATATCCTTGATATTATAGAAGTCGATATTACGGAGACTTGTCCAAAGTATGCACACAACCTTCCCATGAACATGAGAAGTTGATAACAACAAACTAAGCGTGAGCGTTCTTGCCTATTATCCTGAGTGGTTGAAATTGTCCAGATTTCAATGCAGGATAATGCTTTAAACGCTCTTCGTTAACTAAGTCCTTCCAGCCCTAACGCATTAGGCTTCTGAAATTGCTACAAAGTTACGAATTTACGTTTGATTAGCAAGAACTATTGTTTATTTATCACCAACCATTTTAATGATTGCCACAATGGTTTTCATTAATTCCTGCTGTAATGTACGGTGATAATATCTTGTACTTTCAGCAAATTTTTGAGGATTCCAACTCATATCATTCAAAGCTCTTTCCAATTCTTTTGCAGCCTTATATTCACGGCTTTCTTGTAATTCCATATCTCATTATTTAAAAGGTTTGTAAAATAGATAAGAAAGGACACCTAATAAATAGATGTCCTCTCATTAATTAGTCAATAAACCATTTGTAATGCTCATCCCCATGCAAGGCTGCATTAATTCCAACTGCCATTTCAGTAGCATTTAAAGAGCGGTCTAAGAATGAATCAATATATGAACTTTTATTTGCTCCAGTGAGCAAATTATAAAATTTCCACATATTCAAGTCATTTCCAAAGCTGCCAAAGTTCTCATCATTAATGTAGGCTTTTGCAACACTGTTTATTTGTGTATCAGTAAGCAACATTCTTGGCAGTCTCTTTTGGTAGCCATTGGGCAAACACTGATAAAGTCTCATTTTACCCAATATTTGGCAGAATTGATGCTCACTCATTGAAGTATTGCCCAACTTTTGCATCAAATGCAG
>VOFB01003885.1_pt1 | contig 30059 bp, 57 predicted proteins | sample 5384141 | NCBI WGS metagenome assembly VOFB01 (sample SAMN12384721, study PRJNA508395) | human gut metagenome | isolation source: healthy gut A | host: Homo sapiens | reverse complement strand
ACCTGCGTCATAATTGATTATTTGACGTGGTTTGATGGCCTCCACGCACGTTGTGATATGTAGTGACGAGCGGCCCGAAGAAGTCACGGACATGGGAGCGGCATCGACGGCGAGGTCATTTCCTCGACCTTCGACATGCCCACCGAAAAACCACTATCGCCGTCGCCGAGCTCGTCATCGAACGTGCCAAGCGACTCGTCGAGATGGGTCAGACGTCGTCATCTTGCTCGATTCCATCACGCGCCTCGCGCGCGCCTACAACCTGGGCCAATGCCAGCGGGCGCATCCTCTCCGGTGGCGTCGATTCCACGGCCCTGTATCCGCCCAAGAAGTTCCTGGGTGCTGCCCGCAATATCGAGTTCGGCGGATCGCTCACCATCCTGGGCACGGCCCTCATCGACACGGGTTCCAAGATGGACGAGGTCATTTTCGAGGAGTTCAAGGGCACGGGCAACATGGAGCTCCAGCTCGACCGCACGCTTGCCGACAGCGCATCTTCCCGCCATCGATCCGGTGACGAGCGGCACGCGCAAGGAAGAGCTGCTCATCGACCCGCAGGAGGCGCCGCTCATCTGTGGGCGTACGCGGATTGCTCGCGAACATGAACAACACCGAGCGCGTGCCATGAAGATGCTCGTCTCGTCGCTCAAGGCGACCGAAACCAATCGCGAGTTCCTCATCAAGTCCGCTCGCAAAGCGTCAAAGGCTGCGCAAAGCCTCTAGCGATGCGCGTACGCATATGATGTGTTGACGTGACGCCTCGGCCCATTGCGGGCGGGGGCGCTCATCTTTAGGGCAAAAGTGGCTAGAAGTGATACCGAAGCTATCTGCCCGATGACGTAAACTATAGCCCCTCGATAAAGTACTCGATGATCTGGGAAGCGCGTCGGGCGTCATCGGCTTGAAAGTCCGAATCGTGCATGAGCACGTTGCAGGAGTTGCAGCCTTCTGCCCGCGTTCGATGTTACCCACGAGGGTTTCGACCGATGCGGGCGGTTGAGTCGAGTCGCCGATCGCTCACGTTCCAGTCGAAGTAATGCCAGCCATGCTCGGCCGCCGCTTGCCTGAACGCGTCGGCGCGTCCGGCGTTATAGCCAGTTTGCGCTGCCACCCGGAAAGCGGATGAGCGTCGGCATGAAGCCGTGCGCTCGTTACGGCCGATCCCACCTTCTCATGCATCGGCCACGAAATTGGGGATCTGCGTATATGTAATCGTAATCGTGCTCACTGAATGCAGGCCAACTTGATGGCCGCGCTCCCAGATTTCTTTCACGGTATCGATGTGACCGGTGTTGCCGAGGATGAACCATGTCGCCTTGATTCCGTAGGCATCGAGCGTATCGAGAATCTATTGCGTATGCTCGGAGGGGCCATCGTCGAAGGTGAGGTAAACAACCTTCTCGCTGGGCTTCGTCACGCTCTCGCTGGTCGCGGCTCGATCCTGTGCGTTACCGGTGAGCATCGTGGCGGCGGGGTGCGAAGGGGATGCGCTCATGGACGCATCCGCAGCCTGCTGCGCCGTGCTCGTCGTGGTGGTAGACGGATCCTGACCCGTGTTCGCGTCATCGTTCGAACAGGCGAAGAACCACACGATGCGGCGAGTGCGATGACGACAGTACGGGAACGACAAGCAAAAAAGTGCGACTGCGTTGGGGGAGGGTGCGACTGCTGTCGCTGCTGCGCTTGCCATTCTGATAGCGCTGGCGCTCGCGTACCGTCCGGCGCGATTGCGAATCTTGCTGGCGTTGCGGGTCGCGTGAGGGACGCTGCCCGTAGATGGCGGTTTGGGGACGTGCGCTCCCCTGGCGCGGTCTGTCCGCATGTGCATGTGTGGCGCGTTTGCCGGGGCTATTCGGGACATTGCGCTGTCGTTGCGATGGGGAGGAGCCGGAGAGGGGGTAGGACGTTCGATGCACCTGGGTGTCAGGACGTGATGGGGGACGACGCGAATCGTCTTGGGTTTCTGCCGCTTCGATACCGTCTCGGCCATGGCCCATGCTCCTCGAACTGACGTTCTTCGCCCAAAGGGTACACCCTATTTGAGCAGAAACGCCGACGCAATCTGCCGGTGACCGGTGACCGTACTTTGACTGGATATGTACGTTCGCTGCTGGTATCATACTTTAGACTGTTTTGAGCCTTGGTCGGAAACTAAGGCATGCCAAAGGAGCAAGAATGAAACCCGATATCCATCCCGATTACGTGTAGAGTGCACGGTGCGCTGCAGCTGCGGCAACACCTTTTCAAGACCCGCTCGACCAAGCCCGAGCTCGTCGTCGAGCTGTGCAACGAGTGCCACCCGTTCTTCACGGGCCAGCAGGTTCGTCGACACCGGTGGACGCGTCCAGCGCTTCGCCGACAAGTTCGGTTCCGCCGCCGACCAGCTCAAGGAGCGCAAGGCAGCCGAGAAGGCCGCCAAGCAGGCTGCTGCCGAGAAGGCCGCCAAGGCTGCCGAGCGCGCTGCCAAGCAGGCCGCCAAGGAAGAGCGTGCCAAGAAGTACGCCGAGAAGGCCGCTCGTGAAGCCGAGAAGGCCGAGCAGGAAGCTGCTGCCGCCGAGGACGAGGCCAAAGGAAGAAGGGGCGTGTCCGAGGTCGCCGAGGCTGCTGCAGAAGCCGCCGAGGCCGAGCAGGCCACCGAAGAGGCTGCTGCCGAGGAGAGCGCCGAGTAACCTTGCATCCAAAGAAGCTCAAACGCCGTCCCATTCGGGGCGGCGTTTTTTGTTACGTGCAATTACGTTCAAGAATGCTTCTCGTTATGGCGGTATGCTTGCGAGACATTGGCAAAGGCGAGCATGTTGACTGAATGGCGCGGTATGGTTCACATCGGAAAAGGCGATTCTCGATGAAGTACCATCTCGTCGCGCTGCTCACCATCCTCGTCTGGGGTCTCACCTTTGTCTCGACCAAGGTGCTCCTCGTCGATTTCACACCATTGCAGATCCTGGCGATTCGCTTCGTCATCGGCACGATCGCGCTTTGCACCCTACGCCCGCATCATGCATCTGCATGAGCGCCGTCACGAATGGCTTTTCGTCCTTGCCGGGCGACGGGCATCGCTGCGTATTATCTGCTCGAGAACATCGCACTTGTGTTCACGACGGCGACGGCCGTGGGTGTCATCGTGGCGGCCTCGCCGTTGTTCACGGCGATTATCGCGATGACACGTGGGGACCGCTCCGCCTTGAACGTGCGCTTCGTCATCGGCTTTCTGTTGGCGATGGGTGGTCTCGTGCTTGTCGGCGTGAGCACGGGTGGCGAGGACGCGATGTCGGCCTTTGGCGGCCTTTCATACCTCGGTGACCTGCTCGCTCTCCTGGCTGCCGTCGTCTGGGCCGTCTACTCGATGCTTGTCAAACGCATCGGCGAACTTGGCTACGAGACCATCGCGTCCACCAAGCGCACCTTTTCTCTGGGGTCTCGTCTTCATCATCCCGACAAGCGTCCTGTTCGGTGGTGATTTGCCCGCGACGCGCGAGGCACTTGCCTGGGATAATGTCGCGAATCTGCTTTTCCTGGGACTAATCGCCTCCGCGGCGTGCTTCGTAACCTGGAACGCGGCGGTGCGCAGGCTCGGCGCCGTGGTCTCGACGACGTACATCTACCTTGTCCCCCGCCATCACGGCGACCGCCTCGATCATCCTGCTGGGCGAGCCACTCACCGTGCCCATCGTCACCGGATTGGCGCTCACCATCGCGGGCCTGGTCCTCTCGCAGCGTGGCCAGGCCGAACGAGAGGTATATAAGCTCCTTGCGCTTTCAAGGGTGCTCACATGAAAGGCATCGACGCGAGCTATCGCTACGAAGGCTATGGCACGTACACGACCGCCGAACTCGGCGCGTAGCGAATTATCCGCTCTCGGTGGTGCGACCAAGGTTCTGGATGACATGGAGCCTCGGCTGGTTTGTCATATGCTCGCCATGATAATATTCTCGCAGTCGCAAAGGAGGGACATGGGACGGCACGACTCAGACAAGATAATCGACTGCCTTACCAGTCCTGTTAAGTCGCGGCTGCTCTTCGAGATCGACAGGCGTGAAAGCGCCACGGCAAAGGAACTGGCCGCAGTCTTCGATGACATTCCCCAAGCCACGCTCTACCGAAACCTCAAGCAGATGCAGCAAGCTGGCGTTCTCAAGGTGATAGGGGAGACGCCGATTCGCGGCACTGTCGAGAAGACCTATGCCGTGGCGACGGACATCACCGCCGACCTGAGGCGGGTGCTCGACGAGAACTCCGGAGACCTCTACATGCAGGCGTTCACGCGCTACATGCTCGGTTCGCCCGCCAGTTCGGCCGATACTGCGATTCGCCCGACATCGACATAGAGGCTGACATGTCGGGCTTCTCACTCGTGCACGCACGCCTCACGGACGAGGAGCTCGTGAAGGTCGTGCAGGCCATCTCGGAGATTCTGGAAGCCGTTGGAGCGCAATGAGCCCGCATCAGGTCGCAAGATGCGTACGCTCGGCCTCATCGTCTCCCCGCCTGATTCGGAAGCGTAACTCCTTGCCAATCCCACTTCTTAACGTTCCTTTGATTTAATATTATCATTATGAGAATATTACTGTAATGGAAATGTAATTTGCAGACGACAGGATTGGTGTCCGGTCGTCGGAAAAGGGGTTGAAATGGACAAGGTATCCGTCATGACCGTGGTCCTACTCACCGTAATCACACTCGCCGTCATCGTCGCGGCGCTGTTCTTTCTTCCAGATGTCATCCCGCTTCACTTCGGACCAACCGGCGCGGGCACCGTCGTGAGCAAGTTCTTCCTCCTACTGTTCGTCCCCGCGCCTGCCCTCATCTACGCTGCCGTGCGCCCGCAAGTCGAGGAGGATAGATAGCCCATGGAAAACGTGCTTGAGGTGAGAGACCTCACGAAGACCTACGGGGATAAGATGGCTGTCGACGGTCTTTCGCTCACCGTTGCTCCTGGCGAAATTCACGGCTTCATCGGTCATAACGGTTCGGGAAAGACCACGACGATTCGTGCGGTGGTGGGCGTCATGGCCTTCGATTTCGGCGAGGTGCTCATCGACGGTCTCTCGGTGCGCGAAAAGCCCGTGGCATGCAAAGCTCGCACCGCCTACATTCCCGACAATCCTGACCTCTACGAGTATGTCACGGGTATCCAGTACCTGAGCTATCTGGCCGACATCTTCAGGGTAAGCGTCGCTGATCGCGAGGAGCGCATCGTGGCTCTTGCCGGGGATTTCGGCATCATGGACAGCCTAGGTAACCTGATTGGCTCGTACTCCCATGGCATGCGGCAGAAGCTCGCGCTCATCGGGGCGTTTCTGCATGATCCCAGGCTGCTCGTCTTGGACGAGCCATTGTCGGGCTGGACCCCCAAGCTTCCTACCGTCTCAAGGAGCTTTATGCGCGATCTATGCGATAGAGGGTCTGCCATCTTCTTCTCCACTCATGTGCTGGACGTGGCGGAAAAGCTCTGTGACAGGGTGACCATCATCAAGCAGGGGAGGCTCGTGGCCTCGGGCACGGTGGGGGAGGTGCGTGGTTCGGGAAGTCTCGAAGACGCGTTTCTGGAGGTGATCGGCGATGAGTAGCCGGGTCGTCGCTCTCGCCAGGATGCAGCTTTTCGGTCTCTTCGGGCTCAATCGCCTGCTGCACTCCGAAGGGGGCGCAGAAAGGAAGAAGGCTGCGGTCCTGTGTGCAATGCCGTTTGCGTGGCCGCCCTCGCCTTTTTTGCGCTGAGCACATCCATAAGCTACGAATTGGCCGTTGCGGGACTCGCCGGGGCACTGCCTGCCATAGCAGTCTTGCTCTGTACGCTCGTCATGCTCATGCTTACCTTTCTCAAGAGCTCCGGCGTGCTTGCCGGTGCAGACGACTACGATATCGTGATATCGTCGCTTCCCGTCACGCCCGCGCAGGTAGTGGTGAGCCGTGTTGCAGCGGTGTACTTTGCCGACGCACTCATATGCGCCATCGTGATTGTGCCCGCGTCCGTCGTGCTCGCGGTGCAAGGCGCGACGGGAGCCGCGCGGAATTGTCTTTCTTCTCGCATCCTGCCTCGCCATACCGGTCATCCCCATGGTCGTGGCGCTTACGCTAGGAACCGTCGTCACCCTCGTCTCGGTGCACTCGAGGAGAAGCAACGTGCTCTCCTGGTGCTCAGCACGATTCTGGTCCTTGTCATCGTTGCGGCGACAGGCGCGCTCAATCAGGCGAGCGGGGACGACATCGCCGCTGCGACGAGCACGTTGGCCGCCATCTTCAGACGGCATGGCTGCCTGCGACGCTCATCGTTCAGAGCGCGTCAGGGATGCGCTTTCCTTTCTTCTGTTCCTGGCGCTCTCGGCTGCGGTAGCTGGAATCTTCATCGTCTTCGCCGCTCGCTTCTATCGGCGGATGAACAATGTTCATCCGCGAAGGCGTGCTACCACCTTTTCCCAGGTGACCTGAAGGTGCGGAGTCCGTTTCGCGCGATGTGCCGCCGCGAGCTTTCGCGTTACTTTTCGTGCACGATATACGCCCTCAACTCGTCCATTGGCATGGTGCTCTTGCTGGCCTTTTCGGTACTCCTTGCTTTTGGAGGCGCGAATGCGATTACGGCGTATGCCGGTGAGGTGGATGTCGGCTCTATGCTGCGCGCGGCGCTCCCGCTCATTCTCGCCATGTTCGTCAGCATAACGTGTACGACCTCCGCCTCCCTCTCGCTCGAGGGGAGGAGCCGCTGGATCATGTGTTCCCTTCCCGTGCGCTCCATCGACGTGTTCCGGTCGAAGATGGCCGTGAACCTCTCGGTCATCGCTCCCTTCACCTTGGCAAGTGTTGTGCTGCTTGCCATCGCGATGTGCGTCTCCGGGCTCGGCCTCGCGCTCATGCTCGTCGTTCCCACTGCCTACGCCTGCTTCATCTCGACGCTTGGAATGTACATGAACGTGAGATTTCCGCGCTACGACTGGACGAGCGAGTACTACGCCGTGAAGGGAGGGGCTATCTCCGTCCTCGCGACGACCGGGCTGGGGTGCTCTGCAGCGTCGTTCCGCTCGGAATCTGCCTGGGGCTGCCCCAGTATGGTGAGCCGGTCATGGTCATGGTTGCGGTGATTCTGCTACTGACTGCAGCCGTGCTCTACCATCGTCTCGAGCTCGTCCGCCTATACGAATCCTGAATGCCTGCTTGAAGATGACGCAGGACGGCACTATCCTCTCCGGACAGCTCTCGGGCGGCCGTGTTTGCAGTGAAGTTCAATTAAGACTAGTTATGATTGCTGTGAGCACGAACCCGACGACCAAACCGAAACCGGCACCGCAAACAAGCTTCACCATATTGCTCAGCCATCTGTGTTCTCTCGAAAGAGTCATCTTCGGCAACGTCATCATCCTTCCCGTCCATGAACGCGCTTATCTCTTTGTATGTCACGAGATTATGCTTGTTCTTGATCCGCTCAATCCGAAACGCGAGGAACAGGGCCAGCGAGAAGAGTACGATGAATAGACCTATACCGACAAGTGCGCCGCATGACATATGCGGATGAAGGAAGGGTCAGGCCAGATATCGCACCAGCCCACCATGCAGGCGACTCCTGCCAAGACGGCGCAGACCGCTCCCCAGCTTGACCTTTCCATTGCCAAAGCATCTCGGCTAATCATTTCTTTCATCGTAACCACGTCTCCTTTCACGAGCTCATCTATGGAGACTCCGAAGAGCTGGCTCAGCAACAGCAGGCTCTGCACGTCGGGATAGGTCTTGCCGTTCTCCCAGCTGGATATCGTCTGGCGCGACACATAGATCGCATGGGCGACATCCTCTTGCGACATGTCGAGACGTTCACGATTGGCCCTCAGTTGTCTCTGGGCAGCTCCACCGGTGTCTTCCTTCACGAGACGAGGTTTCCATCTACGGTAAGAAAAATACCACCAAGACGGCTTTACATCGTTGGCTTGGAAGCGTCCTGCTATGTCAAAAGGTCTTTACATGTCGCTGGACTGGGATTTGCCGATGTCGCCTCATTGCATGGAGTCCAGGGCGAGCAGTGTATCGCGTATGTCGTTCTGACGAGCGACCTCATGCTGTCGGCATATGCCGATGTGTCTGCGTGCCTGAGTGAGGAAACGATGCGCGGCATCAAATGCGGTTTCGCTTCGGCGAGCTTCGAGGGACTGTATGCACTGCCGGGCGGTTATGGGCTTGTCGTCGGTCACGTGTTCTAGATACTGTCGATGATCCCATCGATCTTCCCGCCTCGTCCCATTTCGCATTGCAGGCGATCAGAGTCAGCCCACGAGTCCGAACATAGGAATTGAATCGCGCATCATCTCGATGAAGCTGTCGATGTGAACATAGACGGCATCATCCACGTCGCTTTCGTCTCTTGCAGCGATTGCAAGGCACGATAGGCTTCGCGATTGCTCGAGGAGCGCAGCACGCGAACCTGTTCTGCAATGTTCAAGCCTTCAGGCATCCTTTTTGTCCTTTCCTCCATCTGATAAATGTAGGCAAGCGCCGACTCCAGATACTCGCACTTGGTGCCGTCGAATCCATCCTTCATGACGCGCAGCATCTCCGCCGCTTTGGGATTGGTCTCGGCCGCCTTCGCGTTTGCCTTGAAGAACATGCGCATGGCGATTTTGTCCGAATCCCAAGGCGGTCGTAGTCAAAGCCGCCGTGGCAGTAGAAGTGCGGAAGGTCGGGATATTCTGCTTCGGGAAACGAGTGGCGAAACGCCTCCTCGATCATCGTGGTTTCCCCCGTATCGCACGGCATCGGCGTCGCTCCCGTGGCGAGCACGACCACGCGCAGGTCGGGATAATCGCGCATCACGCCCTTCCAGCCACTTCGTGCCCTTTGATGGAGGCCGCATGGAACCAGCTGCAGAATACAAGCAGGTCAATCTCGCTCAGCACGACCCGAGTTTTGTCCGCATAGGGCACGGCCTCGCACCGAGATCCTCGGCGAGCCAATCGGCGTATTTCTGCGTATCCGGTCCAGAGCAATAGACGATTGCGGTTCGCATCTAGGATTCCTTTCCGTGCAAGGCATTGAACGCTTCGGTATGGGCGCGGCAGAACTCCCTCAGCTTCACGCGCTTCTGACTGTCGCTCCATGAGCATGAGCATAGGGGCTATGGAACTGTACTGCGGTAAGCTGGGTGTCGCAGGGGCCGAACCTGCCCTCGGAAACGAGGCGCTCGAAGATTGTGCCCTGAATCGCGATGGGGCGTTCGATGAAGATGGTCTCGTAGAGCGCCTTGCAGTTCTTGTCAGCGTAACGATTCGCCGCCAGCATGCGCATAAGCATCTTCACGCGGTCGTTCTCGAAGAAAGGCTTGTAGCTGTCCCACACGAGATCGGCGAGCGCGTTCCTCAAGTTTGGCGTATGCAGTGGAGTCATCGTCGGGGGTGGCCATCGCCCCAACGAGCCTCACCTGCCCAGGACGTAGTCTGTCTCGCGCTCGACGAGGGCATCGAAGAGTTCCCGCTTACCTGCGAAGTGGTTGTAGAGCGATGCGGCCTTTTATTCCCACCGCATCGGCGATGTCCCTCATGGATGTGGACGTGAAGCCTTTCTCACTAAAGAGCGCGAACGCTGCATCGAGTATTCGATTGCGCGCATTGCCTTCGATCTTGGCATTCTTTCGGCTGCCTTTCTTTATACTAACTAACATACGTTAGTATAAAGACGAATTGATTGTGCGTCAATTCGATGAGACGTGGCAATAACGCGAAAACAAACGGTCAGGTTGATGAACCTCCCTCACGTTTCGCTACATCTTGTTATCCCGTCTGGGCAACGAGTTCGCGTTCGCGTGCGTAATAGAGGGGCGCTCTTCCCGAAGGTGCGCGCAATGGCGGAAAAGGCCGCATCGAATTCGTCTGCGCTCTTGGCGTCTGCCAAATGCTCGCAAATGAGGCCGGCCGTACCCGCCGCCATGAAATCGAGTACCGCTTCTGTCGGCCTTTCCCATTGTCCCGGCGTCGATGCCGAACTCGAAGAGCCACAATTCTTGAGCATCCCCTCCAGATGATGGCGGATGCGTGGGTGTGCCCGGCAATTTTGGCAATCAGTAGCATCCTTGCCCTCACCTGGGCGGGAATCGTCGCTTCGTCCCCCTCCATGAGCGCGCGGGCGATATGCGCAGCGGACTTCGGCGCCAAGTCATCGAGCGCTCTTCGCCGCGCCGTCGATGGACGAAGTAATAGTAGAACGTGTCGCGAAAGCAACCCGCCGCCTTTTGCCACGGCGGAGACGGTCACTTTTTCTTGTGTGGGTTCTTCACAAAGAAGCCCGAGGTAGGCCTCGATGATCCTGTCTCTGGCAGACGTGCGGTCGGCACTAGCGCGTGCTTGCTCATGACGCGTTCCTCCCCTGAAAGAACGGTGCTGCATCCCTGCTCTTTCCTTCCGATACTTCCGTGTTCTGTCGGAGCATCTTTCCTCGTCTGGCTATGATACCCGACAACTGTCGGAATCAGGAGGGATGCCCATGCGCGTACTCTGGCACCCATGATGGCCATGGCCGAAAGTTCTGGCCCCGCATCGCGCTCACGCGTTCTTGCGTCCGCCCATGGTATCGAGGGGATGGCAGGTGACGCTCTGCATCCCGGAAGCTGCTTCTGCGTCGCGATCCCAGATGGCGTGAGCGCGCCAACTCCAGCCCGGCCCTCCCGACGCCCCTTGGCATGCCGCGTGTCGTCGGGAAGCGGATGTTCCCGCTGGCCCAGAGGCTCGGGCTGAACCGGCGCAGTTTCCATGACATGCTTCGACAATGTCCTATGGCTCACCGGCAACACGAACGAAACGCTATCTGGAGACAGCCGTGCGGCAGTTGCGCGGAATCATCCGCGAAGGCCGCTTGCGAGTGCCGTCTATTCCGAGTTCAACGTCGCCGCGATTATCGCCGCAAAAGTCGAGGGCGTTCCTGTCTTCGGAACGACGAGCTATCCCACAGCAGCCGTCGTCTACGCGAGCGACCCTGCCACAGCAAACGGTGAATCGCGTGCTGCGCTCGCTGTCGATGGGGGAGGTGCGCTCGCCGGAGGACGTGCTCCTTATGCGCCGCGCAGGTGCGCTTCGTGCCATCGTGTCATGCGCTGGAACCGCTGGATGATGACTCCGTCATCTTCACGGGTCCGTTCGCGGGCATGCCGCCGGAGGTGGTTCCCTGAAGTCAGCCGGGATGTGGTCGTGGCCTACCTCGGCAACGGGACCATTACACCCCGTCGAGCTTGCGCCGTGCTGGAGGCACTGCGGGACAGCGGCCTCGAGCTATATGTCGCCAACTGCCCTGAAGGCTTCGCGAAAGGCGTGAGTACCGCGCCGCACTTCGACTTCGCCGAGCTGCTGCCTCGTGCCACCGTCTTCGCGAACCACGGGGGTCAGAACTCGGTGATGGATGGCATAGCGTATGGAACGCCCCAGCTCATCTGTCCGGGAAAGGTGTTCGAGCGGCGATTCAACGCCGAGGCCGCCACGCAACGGCGTCGGCATGGCGCTGGAGTACGGGCGATTCGACGTGGAGCCGTCCACGATGCCATCAGACGATTGATCGATGGGCGGAAGGGCTTCCAGGAAGCAGCCTCTGTCTTGCGTAGCGAGCTTGCTGTCCTCGGCGGTGCGACCAGGGTTCTGAAGTCATGGAGTCCAGGGTGGGATGACGTTATCCCGTCCTGCGTCATCCTGCGCTGTCTCTGTTTACAGAGGATAGCAGGGGAATGTATCCTGTCCGAAAGACGAAAAGGGACAAGACGCATGAGATACAGGATGCTGGGCAAGACGGGCCTCGAGGTGAGCGAGATCGGCTTCGGGCCCGAGTGGATGGACGGTACGCCGGAGCAGACGCGCGAAATCGCCGAGGTACTGCGCGAGGCGGGCGAACTACATGGACTGCTGGATGGCAGACCCGCATATCCGGGAGAACCTGGGCTTTGCCATGAGAGGGCATGCGGACGAGAGGTGGATCGTCCAGGGGCACATCGGCTCGTGCTGGGTGGGCGGTCAGTACAAGCGCAGTCGCAATGTCAGCCTGGTACGTCCGGCCTTCGAGGAAGAACTGCGGCTTCTGGACGTCGACCACCATTTCGAGATAGGCATGATGCACTACATCGACAGCGTCGTCGAGCTCGTGGACAGCCTGGAAGGACCCTGCATACGAGTACGTGCAGGAGCTCTTGCAGGCGGGTACCATTCGTCACGTGGGGCTCTCCACCCATAATCCCGAGGTCGCGCTCGAGGCCGTGCGCCGGGGCGTGGTGGAGGTCATCATGTTCTCCATCAACCCGGCCTTTGATCTGCTGCCGCCATCGGAGGACGTGAACGACCTGTTTGGCGACTTCGCGAATGCAGGGGGAGCGGATCCGAGCCCCGAGGGCGGAGTTCTACAGTCTCTGCGAGGAAAATGACGTGGCGCTCACCGTGATGAAGCCCTACGCGGGAGGCCGTCTGCTAAACGCGGGCAGTCGCCGTTCGGCGTGGCGCTCACGCCCGTGCAGTGCATTCACTACGCCTCACGCGTCCGGCCGTCGCATCCGTCCTGAGCGGATACAAGACGGTGGCCGAGGTGCAAGACGCCCTCGCCACGAGGGAATGCGACCGACGCCGAGCGCGCGACTTTGCCGCGACCATAGCGGCCGCCGCGCCCGAGCGCAGGGCCTTTATTTCGGCCAGTGCACGCGTACTGCGGGCACTGTCAGCCTTTACGTGGTGGGCATCGACATCGCCACGGTGAACAAGTTTGCGGACCTCGCGCTTGCGCGGGACGAGGTTCCCACGGGTATCCGCGAGTATTACCTCGCCTTTGGACAAGAACGCCTCGGATTGCATCGGATGCGGCAGTTGCGAGCCCAACTGTCCCTTCGGCGTCAAGATCGTCGAGCGCATGGAGGAGACGGCCGAGCTGTTGCGTAGATGCATCGTTCGTTATAGAATGACCAGGAACAATGATGACGATGAGCAAGGAGCAAAACGTGGACGCATGCGAGATCAGCCCGACGCAGGGGGCATCATCATTCCGGGAACTCTACGACGACATGCAAAAGGACACGTACTGGATTCGCTTCTTCTGTCGTCCATGCTGCCCGGATCCCAAGCTCGATGGAGCGATAGAGATGCTCGATAAGCTCGCCGACGAGGTGAGGGCCAGCGCTGATTTCGATGACGAGGAAAAAGCAGCAACTCGTCGGGCTCATCGAGGCCCGCAAGCAGTGGTATCCCAAATCGGGCCTTTGCAGAGGGTAACGACCACGCCGATGGTCACAAGATCATATGAGAGGCATTGATTGACACGTGCGGCCGTTACGAAGGGCACGACGCACACGACTGCCGAACTTGACGCGCAATGAGAAGGGAGGGGACCATCATGAAGGTTCTGATGATCAACGGAAGTCCACGGCCTGATGGCAACACGTCCATTGCCCTGGCGGAAATGGAGAAGACTCTTGCCGAGGAAGGCGTGGAGGTCGAGACCGTGCAAGTCGGCAACAAGGACATTCGCGGCTGCATTGCCTGTTCCAGTGCGCGGAGCTCGGCAGAGTGCGTGTTCGATGACCTCGTGAACGAGGTCGCCCCCAAACTCGCCGAGGCAGACGGTCTGGTCGTCGGCACGCCCGTGTACTACGGGAGCGCCAACGCCACGCCAATCGCCTTTCTCGACAGGTTGTTCTACTCCACGGGGAAGTGTGGACAAGACCATGAAGGTCGGCTGCGCCGTGGCCGTGGCGCGTCGAGGCGGTATCGAGGCCACCTGGGACGAGGTGAACAAAGTACTTCCGGCATTTCGGGCATGCCCATCGCGTCGGGTCAGTACTGGAACGGCGTATATGGCCGCGAGAAGGGCGAGGCGGCTCAAGATGCCGAGGGCCTGCAGCCAGATGCGCACGCTCGCACGTAACATGGCGTTCCTCATGCGCGCCATCGCGCGAGAGAAAAAGTCGGCGGTCTACCGCTCAAGGAGCCTGCCGAGAGGATGGGCTTCATCCGGTAGGGAGGACGAGGCACGGCATCGCCGTCGCGTTGGGTTCGTCTTGTACCCTTAGTCGACCCTGCTCATTGCGTAGTCGATGTTGGAAGGGGGCTCGAAGAGCTCGATGACCTCGACATCGAGGCCCCGCAGCGATCTTGGAGAGCGAATCGAGGGTCGGGTTGGCCTGTCCGCTCTCGATATTGCAGAATGTAGGCGTAATCCATATTGACCATCTGGGCGAGCTTTCTCAGAGAAAGACCCTGCGTCCTTCTGAGCTCATTGATTCTCGCGCCGACTAGGCGCCTGTTCTGCTGGCAGCTTGCATCCATTCATTCAGCGTATGTGATAGCATTGCATCGTTGTTGGTACATATACCAACATTTGCACGTGGCCTATCGGCTCGGGTGCGGATGCCGATATGGGATGAGGCCAGCCGGGCATGGGGAGTGAGCACACGCAATCACGGACGGCGGCACGACCCGAAGATGAGACGGGACATTCGCGTCTGACGTGCACGCCCGTAGAGCTCGATGCCGAGAGACATGCGCTTTTCGCTCAGCTCGGTGAGCTGCTCTATCCCGTGACAAACGACGAGAGATTCTTCCTCATGGCTCCCGAACTCTATCTTGCCATTGCGCGAATCGATGAGCAGCTGTCAATCCCATCCACAAGCGAATTCTGACGTTTTGGTATTTGGTCGTCATCCCTTCACGGGTGGTGTCTTTTCTTTTAGTATGGCCTGAACGGATGCGCGAAAGATGATTCGCGCGCAGCCAATCGAAAAGGAACGCTCCATGAACGTCGAACTGCTCTACCATACGCCAGATCCGCAACGCGCCGTCGCGACGGCGGCACGCCTGTGCTATGCGCCCGTGGGGGCTGCCGAGCTCATGGAGACCCTGTCCGAGGAGCGCATCGAGAAGGTCCTGCGCACCATTCTCGAGAGCGGCCACTTCTCGACTCTCGAGCATGCGAGTTATACCTTTGCCATCGATGGCGTCTCACGCGCGATGACGCACCAGCTCGTCCGGCATCGTCTTGCTTCCTACAACCAGCAGTCGCAGCGTTACGTGACCTTCAGGGAAGAGCCGGAGTTCATCGTTCCCGACTCCGTCGTCGAAGCAGGTGCCGCCGAGGAATATGATGCTGCCGTGCGTGCCGCCTTCGCGGCCTATGCCGATCTCGTCGAGCGCGGCGTTCCCGCCGAGGATGCGCGCTATCTGCTTCCCAACGCTTGCGAAACCAAGATCGTTGTGACCATGAACATTCGCGAGCTGCTCCACTTCTTCGAGCTGCGTTGCTGCAATCGCGCCCAATGGGGAGATTCGTGAGGTTGCTTTGCCGCATGCTCGAGCTCGTGCGTCCCACCGCGCCGCTCATCTTCGCGCAGGCTGGTCCCGGTTGCGAAGGGCGCATGCCCCGAAGGCAAGATGACCTGTGGCAATCCCTGGGATAGAGTGGAGCTGTAGTCCTTGGGCGAGTCACGCAAGGCATTCGAGGCCGATTCGGACGTGCGACGCGGACGCATATCGGCGGGCAGGCCCTCATCGAGGGCATTATGATGCGCGGTCGCTACAACTGGGCGGTTGCCGTGCGCACGCCCGATGGTAGCATCTACACCGAGGAACACGACCTGGCATCCGGTCGCAAGAAGAACGCGTGGATGTACTGGCCCGTCATCAGGGGTTGCACGGCGTTCGTCGAATCGCTCGCGCTCGGCTACAAAGCGCTTGGCATATCGAGCGAACATGCGTATGAGTGGGACGAGGAAGAATCCGACGACGCGAACGAGCTTGACGCCGACAAGAAGTCGGGCGGCACGGGCGCCCTCATGACCATTTCGATGATTGTCGGCATCGTACTCGGCATCGTCATCTTCGTCGTCTTGCCCGCGGCGCTGAGCAATCTCGTGCTGGGCGAGGAGAGCATGAACTCGGTTGCCTGGAACATCTTCGATGGCATCGTGCGCGTCGCGATCTTCATCGTCTACATCTGGCTTATCAGCTTGATGAAGGATATACGGCGCATGTTCAGCTATCACGGCGCCGAGCATAAAACCATCCATTGCTACGAGCATGGTGAGGTCCTCGATCCTGGCATTGCGATGCGCTTCCCACGTTTTGCACGTGCGCTGCGGCACTGCCTTCATCATCATGGTCATGCTCATCGCCATCTTCGTCTACACGGTGCTGGGGCAGCCCATCAACGCGCTTGTCGATCTCACGGGCGTTACCGACGGGCCGTTGCGCTTCGTGCTCATCATGGTCACGCGCATCGTCCTGTTGCCCATCATCGCCGGCGTTTCCTACGAGGTCACCGTCAAAATGGGCTGGCTCGCATCCGGATAACAAGCTGGTGCGCGTCATCTTGTGGCCCGGCATGCAGATGCAGCGTCTCACGACGAATCCACCCGATGAGGGTATGATTGAATGCGCCATTGCTGCCATGAATCTCGTGCTCGCCCGCGAGGGAGCTCGAGGCGCGCAAGGCCGAGCAAGGCGCATAGGGAAGGGGAGAGGCATGGGTTTGTCACAGCAGGCGAGTCGCACGGGCCGGCACTCACGGCCATCGTGACGGGCGTTCCCGCTGGCGTATCCATCGACATCGAGGCGATCAATCGCGATCTTGCGCGTCGTCAGGGCGGCTACGGTCGTGGTGGTCGACAGAAGATCGAGCATGATACCGCGAGCATCCTCTCCGGCGTGCGGTTCTCCAAGACGCTTGGTACGCCCATCACGTTGCAGGTCGTGAATGATGATTTCGCCAACTGGACCGACCGCATGGCCGTGGACGGTGACGCTCCGACCGACCTGAAACGCGAGACTTGTCCGCGCCCCGGCCATGCTGACCTCGTGGGCATGCTCAAGATCGCCTCAGATGACGCGCGCGACATTCTCGAGCGCTCGAGCGCACGTGAGACCGCCGCACGCGTCGCGGCCGGCGGTATCGCCAAGGCGCTACTGCGGAACTTGGCGTCGAGGTCTACTCCTACGTGCGTCGCATTGGTTCCGTCGAGCTTCCGAAGGACGTGTTCGTCGAAACGCGCGGCCATCGAGGCCTCGGGTGCCGCTGCCCTGACGAGACGACGACCCGTGCCATGAAGGAGCTCATCGACGATGCGCGCGCCAAGGGCGAGTCGCTGGGCGGGGAGTTCGTCGTCATCGCCGAGGGGCTTGTCCCGGGGCTCGGAAGTTACGCGTCGGGTCCCGCCCGCCTGACTTCCCGTCTGGGTGCCGCGGCGTTTTCGATTCCCGCCATCAAGGGCGTGGAGTTCGGGCTTGGCTTCGAGGCGGCGCGACGTCGGGCAGTCTCGTGCATGATTCCATCTACTACGACGGAGCGCGTGGCTTTACCCGGTCTGGCAACAACGCCGGCGGCCTCGAAGGCGGCATGACCACGGGCGAGCCCCGTCATGGCCTGCGCGATGAAGCCCATCCCGACCATGATGCAGCCGCTTGACACGGTCGACACCGACACGCTCATGCCCGTCAAGGCATCCAAGGAGCGCTCGGACGTGTGCGCGGTGCCCGCCGCCGCCGTCGTGGCCGAGGCCGAGATCGCCTTCGTGCTCGCCGATGCCTATCTCGAGAAGTTCGGCGCTGACGTGGTTGACGACGTCATCGCCGCTTGCGACGCGTATCGGGAGCGCATAGCCTTATGACGCGCGAAACCTGCAACGACCACATCCTGCTCGTGGGATTCATGGGTTCGGGCAAGACGAGCGTCTCGCGTCGGCTGTCCGCGATCACGGGCCTGTCGCTCATCGACGTCGACTACCGCATCGAGGCCATTCAGCATCGCAAGATCCCCCCGCATCTTCGCCGAAGAGGGCGAGGAGGGCTTTCGCCGCATCGAGACCGAGACGCTTGCCGGGCTCAAGTACGAAGGGCGTTCGATCATCTCGTGCGGGGGAGGCATCGTCTGCAATCCGGCGAATCGCCCCATACTCGAGTCATTGGGCACGGTCATCTTCCTTGACGTTCCTCTCGAGGAGGCCATCGGGCGCATCTCGAACCCCACGACCCGCCCGCTGCTTTCGGGCGACGCCCCGTCGAGGAGATATACGCGGAGCGCATGCCGTGGTATCGCGAGGTGGCCGACATCACCATCAAGTCATCGGGCAAGACTGTCTACCAGGTCGCCAACCAATGCAAAAAGGCTCTCGAACGGGAGGGGCTGCTATGAGCAGGGACCGCATCATCCACGTGGCACTGCCGAGCAGGCACGTCTACGACATCCGCATCGGCAGCGGGGCGCTTTTCCGCGCTCTCGTCGACGGCGCGTGATCTCGCGAATGCAAGCGCGCGCACTCGTCATATCAGACGAGAACGTGGGGCCCGCCTACGAAAGCTCGTGAAGAAGCGTCTGGAGGAGGCCGGATTCGAGGTCTACGACCTGCTCGTCCCACCGGGCGAGAACTCGAAGTCAGTCGAGCTGGCAAACGAGCTGTGGGAGGCCGTCGCGCGCTACGGCTTCACGCGTGACGACTTCATCGTCGCCTGTGGCGGCGGGGTGGTGGGCGATCTGGCCGGTTTCGTCGCCTCCACCTACATGCGCGGCATCGACTTCATCAGGTTCCCACGACGCTACTCGCCATGGTGGATTCCTCCATCGGCGGAAAGACGAGCGTCAACCTGCAGGCCGGCAAGAACCTCGTCGGCACCTTCCACCAGCCCATCTTCGTATGCTCCGACATCCGCTGCCTCAAGACCCTGCTCGACGAGGACTGGGCAAACGGCTTTGCCGAGATCGCCAAGCTCCTTCGTCGCCCCGCGCCGCTCCTTCTTCGAATGGCTGCGCGACAACGCTGACGGCCTCGTTTCCCATGATACCGAGCTCCTCGAGGAAATCGTCTATATGACCGCCGAGTTCAAGGCTTCCGTGGTGGTGCCGACAGCACCGAATCCGCCGGTGTGCGCGAGTGCCTCAACTACGGTCACACGCTCGCGCATGCCATCGAGAACGCTGCCGGTTACGGTACCATCGCGCATGGCCGCGCCGTTGCCGAGGCATGCGTTTCGCGGCGCGCCTGTCTGTCGAGGTGCTGGGTTGCGACGTGTCAGTCGTCAAGGCGACGGATGTGCTGCTCGATCGTCTGGGACTACCGGGCTCCCCTGGGTCGCACCGGCCGAACGTCTCTTCAACCTCATGAAGGGGCGACAAGAAGTGCCGGGGTGGCCAGATACGCTTCGTCTTGCTCGAGGACATCGCGAGATGGAAACTCGTGAGCGTTCCCGATGACATTATCATGGAGCATCTGGGTGCCTGGTGTGCCGCCAGAGACGTCTCATTGAGCAAAACGACGGGAAGATGTGGGGACAGGCATGAAATTGCTCTTGATGAACGGACCGAATCTCAACTTGCTGGGACAGCGGGAGCCGGATGTCTACGGCACGACGACACTTGCCGACATCGAGGCCGATACGGTTGCCTATGCGCATGAGCATGGAGCCGACATGGATTGCTTCCAGTCCAACCACGAAGGCGAGCTCATTGACGAGATCCACGCGAGCCAGGGCGTCTATGACGGCATCGTCTACAACCCCGCGCGCACACGCATTGCCAGCTACGCCCTGCACGACGCGATCAGCTCGGTCACCACGCCGGTCGTCGAGGTGCACATCTCGGATATCTCGAAGCGCGCGAGGGAGTTTCGCCGGCACTCGGTGCTCGCCGACGCATGCATCGGGCAAATCAAAGGGGGCTCGGGCCGGAAGGCTATCTGCGCGGCGTCGACATGCTCTTGGGCACCTTTCCTGATGGTGCATACGCGAGGCGGCGTCCTATCGATCGGACTTCGCTCGTGAACGAAACGGCAAAACGGCAAAGCTGCTGCGGAACTCGCACGCAAAGGGCGCGTGCTCAAACAGTCCTCGCAAGGTCGCTTTGCCGTTCTGCCGTTTCACTTCGCGGGCCTTCTCGATAGGACGCCGCCTCGCGTATGCCTTACTCAATCATCATGAGCTCGTGCGTGATGTCGCAGAAGCTCTCGAAGCCGTTTTCGGTGACTACGCCGCAATCCTCGATGCGTACCGCCCATCTCACCTGGTAGGTAGACGCCCGGCTCGTCGGTCACGACGTTGCCCGCGACAAGCGCCTCCTTGTTGGTGGGCGAGCAGCGGCAGCTCGTGGATGTCGATGCCCACGCCATGTCCGAGCGAGTGCCCCATCTTGTTCGCGAAGCCCGCCTTGGCGAGTTCGCTTTCGGCCAGCTCGTGCATCCTCGCGCCCGTCACGCCCGGCTTGATGTTTTGCGGCAACCCACTCGTTTGCCCGGCGCACGGCCTCGTAGACGCGCACCTGCTCGTCGCTTGCGCCGCCGATGCACACCGTGCGCGTCGTGTCAGAGCAATAGCCGCCTACGCGTGCGCCAAAGTCGAAGACGACGAAATCACCAGCCTCGAGCTGGCGGTTCGAGGGACGGCGTGCGGCTTGGCGCCGTTGGGTCCCGCTTTTGCGACGATGTTCGCGAAGGCGAGCTCGCTTGCCCCGAGACGCTTCATGGCGAATTCGGAGCTCGACACATCGCGCTCGCTCATGCCGGGCTGCATGTTCGCCAGCGTGTTCAAGAACGCCCGCGAGCAATTGCCTGCGCTTGCTTCATGAGGACGATTTCGTCGGCATCCTTGACGGCGCGCAGCTTGAGGATGTCGTTGGAACGTTCCTTGAAGCGTGCGTTGGGCATGGCGTCCCGAATACATGCGATACAGGTTCAGGGGCATCGTCTCGTCGATGGCGACGCGTCGGTGACGAGCTTGAGCTCCTCGAGCATACGGGCGACGAACTCGACCTCGCGGTCACGCGACGCGTCGATTTGCCAGATGCCCTCTTCGTGGGATTTTTTCGCGCATGGCGGTCACGTAGCGCGTGTCCGTGTGCAGTATGCAATCCTGACGCGTGACGATCGCGACATGTGCCTGCTCGGTGTCGAAGACGTCCTCGAACCCGTAAGCCAGAAGAGGTCGCTGTTCGCGCGAACGATGATCGCGTCGAGCGTTTGCTCCTCGAGAGAGTCGTTGTACCTGCTCTATCCCAGAAACGCTCGCATGTCATACCCTTCAATGATGGTCTTGCCGCTGCTCGACATGTGACAAATTTGCTCGAGGATTTTTGTCACATGTTGCATTGCGCCGTTCGCCTTGTGCTTGCATGCGCGCTCCATTGTATGGAATCACTTGTCCGGCGCAAAGAACCGGTGCATCACGCACGATTGCGGGCATTTTGCGCACGCTCAAAGCTGACCCTCGCGATTGGGAGCCGATAGAGTAGAATATCGAAGGTATGTCGAGAGAAAGGCAGTGTAAAAGTGAGCGTCCAGCCCTCAAACTTCAAGAACGGCATGTGCATCAAGTACAACAACAAGCTCTGCACGATTGTCGAGTTTCAGCACGTAAAGCCCGGTAAGGGCGGTGCTTTCATCCGGTACCAAGCTCAAGGACGTCGCAACAGGGCCGTGTCGTCGAGTACACCTTCAGGCCCAACGACAAGTTCGACGATGTGCGCCTCGAGACCAAGGGAGATGGAGTACTCCTGGACCGACGGCGATACCTTCTATTTCATGGATCCCGTGACCTACGAGCAGCCTGAGGTCCCCGCTGCCATTATCGGTGACAACGAGAAGTGGCTCAAAAAGGAGGGCGACACCTGCCTCGCGCAGTACGCCGACGGCGAAAGCTCATCAACGTCGAGCCTCCCATGTTCGTCGAGCTCGAGATTACCGAGACCGAGCCCGGTTTCAAGGGCAACACCGTCCAGAGCGGTACCAAGCCCGCCGTGTGAGACGGGCGCCGAGATCAAGGTCCCGCTCTTCCTCGAGGGTGGCGACAAGGTCAAGATCGACACGCGCGACGGCCGCTTCGTCGAGCGGCTCTAGTATCGGCCCAGCTCGGAAAAGGGAGTCATATGGGCAACTACAAGTACAAGCGCATCTTGCTCAAGCTTTCGGGCGAGGCGCTGCAAGGCGAGCAGGGCTACGGCATCGATCCCAAGGTCATCAGCGAGATAGCCTCGCAGATCGCGCAGATCGTCGACGGCGGCGTCGAGCTCGCCATCACGGTGGGAGGCGGCAACATCTTCCGCGGGCTCGCTGGCGCTGCCGGTGGCATGGAGCGTGCTCAGGCCGACTACATGGGTATGCTGGCAACCGTTATGAACGCGCTCGCCCTGCAGGAGGGCTCGAGCGCGCGGGCGTCGACACGCGCGTGCAATCGGCGATCAGCATGCAGGAGGTCGCCGAACCCTACATTCGCCGCAAGGCCATTCGCCATCTCGAGAAGGGCGCGTCGTCATATTCGCGGGCGGCACGGGTAACCCGTACTTCACAACCGACACCACGGCCGCGCTCCGTGCCTGCGAGATTGACGCCGAGGCCATTCTCAAGGCGACGCAGGTCGATGGCATCTACGATAGCGACCCGCACGCCAATCCCGACGCGACCAAATTCGACGAGATTTCCTACATGGAGGTGCTCTCTCGAACTGCACGTCATGGATTCGACTGCCACGACGCTGTGCATGGACAACGGCATTCCCATCATCGTGTTCAATTTGCACAAGCCGGGCAACATCGATCGCGTGCTCAAGGGAGAGCACGTCGGAACGACCGTCAGCTAGAGAAGGAGACGTAAGGTGTCAGAAGAACTCGATCAGGCAAAAGAGGCGATGGCCCGTGCGGTCAAGGCGCTCGACCAGGATTTCTCGAAACTCAACACGGGTCGTCCCTCGGCCAGCATCCTCGATAACGTGAAGGTCGACTACTATGGCGTGGCAACGCCCGTCTCGCAGGTCGGTGCCATCAAGATTCCCGAGGGCAACCTCATGACCATCGAGCCGTGGGACAAGTCCCCTGCTCGGCCCTGTCGGAGAAGGCCATCCTCTCCGCCAATCTGGGCATCACGCCCAATAACGATGGTTCCGGCATCATTCGCCTGCCGTTCCCCGCTCCCACCGAGGAACGTCGTCGCGAGATCGTCAAGGAGTGCAAGGCCGCTGCCGAGAACCGCCGCGTTGCCGTGCGCAATGCCGCCGCGATGCCAAGAACAAGATCGAGCGCCTCAAGAAGGACGGCGAGATCAGCGAGGATGAGCAGCATCGCGAGGAAGAGCAGCTCCAGAAGATCACCGACGATTTCATCGCGAAAATCGACGCGGCCCTTTCCGTGAAAGAGACCGAGGTCATGGAAATATAGGGAGCATTTTGAGCGAGACCATCCACACTGGAGGAGATCTTTCCCGAACCTCCGCAGAGCTCGACGTACACGCACTCGATACGAGCAGAATCCCCAAAAGCACGTTGCCATCATCATGGATGGCAACGGCCGGTGGGCCAAGAAGCGCGGCCTTGACCGCGGCGAAGGTCATAAGGCCGGCATTCGCGCCGTACGCGAGGCTATCACCACTTTGCAATGCATCGGCGTGCGTTACCTCACCATCTACTCGTTTTCCACGGAGAACTGGAAGCGGCCCAAGACGGAGGTCACGGGTCTCATGGACCTCTTCGCCAAGACGATGGGTGCCGAAGTCGATGGTCTTGACGAGGAGAAGGTGCGCATCAAGCTCCTCGGTCGCGTCGAGGACTTGCCACTCACGCGCACCATCTTCAAGCAGGCCGAGAAGCGCACTGCCAAGAATGGTGGCATGACGCTTGCCATCGCCGTCAACTACGGCTCGCGTCTCGAGATAACCGATGCCGCGCGCACGATCGCACGCAAAGTCGAGACAGGCGGAGCTCACGAGCGAGCCATCTCAGAGGATCTTCTGTCGGCGCATCTGTACACGGCCGGTATGCCCGATCCCGATTTGCTCATTCGCACGAGCGGCGAGATGCGTTTGTCAAACTTCCTCCTCTGGCAGCTTTTGCACGCCGAGTTCTACGTCACCGACGTGCTCTGGCCCGATTTCGACCGCTACGAGCTTCTTCGCGCCCTGCTCGACTTCCAGGAGCGTGACCGTCGCTTCGGCAAGGTCGACGAGTAAGAGGAGGTAAACGATGGCGATTAACGTGAGGACTTGGGACGACGCGTCGGGGTCGGCGCAGTGTATGTCGCCATCACCTCGGTCGCCACCTTCGTTTCCTGGTATACCACGGTCATCGTCATCGCCATCACGGCGGCGCTGTGCTGCTACGAGTTCCTTCGCATGGCGCAGGGCGCGGGCTATCATCTATCATCATCGGCACGGTCTCGGCAGGGCCTTATCCGATGACCATGTGTCTCGTGGTCAATACCGGGCATGTGGTCGTCGCCGCGCTGACCGTCTCGTTCATCGCGGGTATCATCATGCTCATGCGCTACTTCGCGCACGTCGAAGAATACCATCGTCGACGTGGCGCTTACCCTTCGGCTACCTGTACACGGGTCTCATGCTCTCGTCCTTCGTGATGCTGCGTGGCGTCGTCCGGGGCTCGGGGCGGCCTCATGTGCCTTTTGGTCCTGGGCAGCATCTGGGCCAATGACGGTTTTGCCTATCTGGGTGGCTCCAGCTTTCGGCAGGCACAAGTTCGCGCCCCACATCTCGCCCAAAGACCTGGGAGCGTCGCCTGCGGCATGCTCGCGAGCGTCATCTTCTGGGTGCTCATCGTCGTGTTCGTTCCCAACTGCGGTTTCGGCTACGTTTGGGCCGTCATATCGGGCATTGTCGTGGGGTATGCGGAGAATCATTGGCGATTTGACCGAATCCCATCAAACGCGGGTTTCCGCCAAAGATTCCGGTGACATCATGCCGGGGCACGGCGGCCTGCTCGACCGCTGTGACTCGATTATCTTCGGCTCCGTGGCCGCTTATGGCATGGTGGCCGGTGCTCCCTACATCTTCGCGCTCATCGGAATCGCACTGTAGGAAAGGAAGAACATGGATACCCCTGCGTCTCGTCGTTCTAGGCGCCACCGGTTCCATTGGCACGCAAAGCGCTCGATGTCGTGCGCATGCACGCCGACAGGATCGAGGTCGTCGCCCTGGCGGCAGGCCGACGATGTGGACGAGGCCGTGGCCTTCGCACGCGAGTTTGGCAAGCATCTGGCGCTTTGGCGATGAAGGCGTGCGTGATGCGACGGCGCTCGCGCAGCTCGGCGACGACGTGTGCGTTGGCTTTGGCGCAACTGCCGTCGCGGCCCTCGCAGCTCGACGATGTCGATGTCGTGCTCAACGCGCTTTCGGGCGAGGCGGGCATGCGCGCCTCTACGACACGCTCAAAGCTGGCCGCACCCTCGCGCTCGCCAACAGGTCGCTCGTCGTGGGTGGCGACCTCATCATGCCGCTTGCCGCACGACGGACCCTGTTGCCCGTCGATTCCGAGCACTCGGCGATTTACCAGTGCTATCTGGGGGAGTTTTCCGACGAGGCACGCAGAATCTGGCTCACCTGCTCGGTGGTCCGTTTCGCGGCATGACGCGCGAACAGCTGGCGGAGGTCACCGCGGCTCAGGCGCTCGCGCACCCCACGTGGAACATGGGTCCCAAGATCACCATCGATTCGGCGACGCTCATGAACAAGGGTCTCGAGGTCATCGAGGCGCAACATCTCTTCGACGTGAAGACGGATGACATCCGCGTCGTCGTGCATCCGCAGTCATGCGTGCATTCGATGGTCGAGTACGTCGATGGGTCGGTCAAGGCGCATCTGGGCGTTGCCGACATGCGCATACCCATCCAGTTCGCGCTGAGCTATCCGCATAGGTGGGAGAGTCCGGCAACGCAGGTCGATTTCACGCAGATGGGGCCACTCGAGTTCCTCGATCCGGACCTGGGGACCTTCCGCTGCCTGGCGCTCGCGCGCTCGAGGCAGGGCGTACCCAGGGTGGCACGCTTCCCTGCGTGATGAACGCGGCAAACGAGGCCGCCGTGGCGGCTTTCCTGGCGGATGCCTGTCGCTTGACCGATATCGACGCCACCGTCGAGCGGGTCATGGAGCAGATGGGAAGCGAACCGGTTGAATCGCTCGAGCAGCTCGAGGATATCGATGCACGCTCCCGTGCGCTCGCGTCCGATATCCTGACGAGGGGATAGTCCGCCTCGTGAACGTGCTCGCCATCATATTCTGGTTCATCGTCATCATAGGCGTGCTCACGCTCGTGCACGAACTGGGCCATTTCATCGCCGCGCGTGCCTTTGGCGTGCGCGTTACCGAGTTCATGATCGGCATGCCCGGCCCCAATATCGGCTTTGGAGAAACGGATGCCGCTACGGCGTCACCTGCATTCCTCTGGGCGGTTACAATCGCATCGCCGGCATGGAAGGCGATGTCGAGGTCCCAACCTGGCCAGCGTGCTTGCCTACGTGTACCGACATGGCAGGGCCGACGTCGCGCACGTGGCGCTCGGCTGCGACCTCGATGTGAGTCTGCCGAGCTTGCGCTCGTCATACTCGACGGGTGGGGTTCCATTGTCGCGCCCAAGAAGCGGCCCTGACGACGTACTCGCACCGGCGCGCGACGGGTTCGAGCTCGGACAGGCACGCGAGGTCGATGACCCGCAAGCGTTGCTCGACGAGGAGCGCTCGCACACCTATCGCGCGCTGTCGTTTCCCAGGCGTCTGGTAACGCTCTTTGCCGGTCCGTTCGCGAACGTCCTGCTCGCGTTCGTGTTGCTTCTCGTGATCTTCTGCGGCATCGGCTCACCGTCGCCACGACGACGCGATCAACGACGTCGTGACAGATGGCCCGACTTTCGAGGCGGGCCTGCGAGGACTGGCGACACGATCGTTGCGATCGACGGCACCGACATTCCCCGATTGGCAGCTCTCGATGGCCATCGCCGGGCTCGAAGCCGGGCGAGGCGGCTGACGTCGTCTACGAGCGTGCGGGGCAGGTGACGAGCACGGCGATTGTCGTCGGCATGGGGAGAGGACGGATCGCCCAGGACTTGGCATATACGCCGGACAGGAGCAATACCACCTGCCCGTCTGGGAGGCACTGGGCGCATCATGGGATTATCTTGCGCTCACCGTGCAAGGCTACCTCAGCCTCTTCAATCCCCGCCACGGCGGCCGATACCCTGAGTCAATCGACCTCCGTCGTCGGTATCGCCGTCATGAGCGAGCGGGCCGCGTCGGCGGGAATCGTGCCGCTGCTCTACATCATCGCGATCGTCTCGCTCTCCCTGGCAGTCGTGAACCTGCTTCCCCTGCCGCCCCTTGACGGCGGGCGCATCCTCATCGAGGTCATCAACGTGTCACGCATCGCGCGGTGCCCGCGCGCGTCGTCAACGCGATTACCTTCGTCGTCATCGCGTTGCTGCTTGTCCTGTTCGTCTTCCTGCTGCGGCAGGACATCGTCAACTTCTTCTTGAAGGGATAGCGCATGGACTTTGAAACGCCGCGCAACGCGACGCATCGCGTGCATGTCGGCAACGTGCCGATTGGGGGAGGGGCCCCCGTCAGCGTCCAGTCGATGACCAACGTCCCCATGATTGACGGGCCAGATGGCCCGTGGCTATGTTGAAGGCAATCTTGCGCAGATTGGACGCCTGACCAAGGCAGGGGTGCGAGATCGTGCGCGTTGCCATCCCCAATCGCGCCTCGATCGCGCGCTTCGGCCAGGTTGCGCTGCAAAGCCCGCTGCCCGTCGTTGCCGACGTACACTTCGACTACCAGATTGCGATGGGGGCATGCCATGAGCATGCGGCGGGCTTGGTGCGCATCAATCCGGGCAATATCGGATCGATGAGCAAGGTCGATGCCGTCATCGAGGCGGCAGGCGAGGCCGGCATCCCCATACGCATCGGTGTCAACGCCGGCTCGCTCGAGGGATTCGCTGGCCGCGCGTGACGATCTGACGCAGGCCGAGAAGCTTGCGCTCTCTGCCGAGGCTTCGTCGAGCATTTTCTGGATCGTGGATTCAGGGACATCGTCGTCTCCGCCAAGGCACATGACGTGATGACGACCGTCGATGCGTACCGCAGTCTCTCGCAAAGCATGCCCGAAGTGCCGCTGCATATCGGCGTCACCGAGGCCGGCGGGGTGCGCCAGGGCACTGTCAAATCGGCTGCGGGACTTGGCATGCTGCTCGCCGAGGGCATAGGCGACACCATGCGCGTCTCGCTCACGGCCGACCCCGTCGAGGAGATTGCCGTGGCCTTCGACATCCTCTCCGCCGTCGATGTGCGCCGCTGCAAGCCGAAATCGTCTCCATGTCCCACGTGCAGCCGTTGTCAGGTCGACCTCATCCCCATCGCAGATGAGGTCACGCGTCGTCTCGCGACGATCAACAAACCGCTCAAGGTCGCGGTCATGGGCTGCGTCGTCAACGGTCCGGGCGAGGCGCGCTTCGCTGACGTGGGCGTGGCCTGCGGTCGCGAGGAGGGACTGCTGTTCGCACGTGGGAGAAGCTGCGCCGCGTGCCCGCCGATTCCATCGTCGACGAGCTGTTCGCGCTAATCGAGACGTTATAGGGGAGGACATACCTTGCATCGGCATCTTGAGCAGATGAGCGATTCATGCGAAGCGGGCGCGAGGACTGTCTGAGCACGCGCTCTTTGCGTGCGAGTTCCGCAGCGGCTTCGCAATGAATCGCAAATCGGGTGCGAAAGCAAGCCCGAATGCGTGGCATGTCCTGCCCGAATTCGAAGGAACGGTGACAAGGGCGAGACATACGAGATCGAGCCCATCGCGCACATCCGCACGCCGTTTCCCGAAGTTCGGGATTCCGCGCCAAAGCGGGACTGGTCACCGGGCGAAGGGCACCATCGTCTTCGAGCCCAAGTACCGCGATCCCGATGCCCTGCGTGGTATCGAGGGGTTTAGCCACCTCTGGCTGATCTGGGGGTTCTCCGATGTCGAGGCAGGCGAGTTCTCGCCACTCGTGCGCCCGCCGCGTCTGGGTGGCAACGAGAAGCGCGGCGTCTTCGCGACACGTTCTCCCTTCAGACCAAACGAGCTCCGGATTGTCTGTCGTCAAGCTCGAGAATGTCGTGAAGACGAAGGGCAAGGGCACCGTGCTCAAGGTGAGCGGCGTCGACTTGCTGGACAAGACGCCCATTTACGACATCCCTATCTGCCCTACGCCGATGCGCATCCGCAGGCCTCGGGTGGCTTCGCGTCCGATCCGAACGAAGGCGTCCTCATCGTCGATTGCGATGACGAGGTTTTGGAGCGACTGGGCGATGACGCAACGGCGGTGCTTGCCGCCCTGGCCCGTGATCCGCGTCCGGCCTACCACGATGATCCCGAGCGCGTCTACGATGCGCTGGATCCTGGACCGTGTGTTTTCCGTCGACGGTGATACCCTCACCGTGCACTCGGTGGAGTGATGAGACACATTGGACAGGTACATCTGTCATCATTTAAGACCAGATGAGACAGATGGCCTGTCCAATGTGTCTCATCTGCCTCATCGTTCTCTGCTAGAATACTGCAGCTGGCTTCCAGTAGCTCAGTGGATAGAGCACCGCTCTCCTAAAGCGGGTGTCGTCGGTTCGAATCGTATCAGGTTACCACGAAACCTCAGGTCAGCGGCTTGTGTCGCTGACCTTTTGATATTGAGTTAACGATAACCGAGGAGATCCGTTGGACCGGCAGCAACTCATCGCGTACCTCGATCGCATCAGCCTTTCCGAAGAGCCCGTGCGATATCGCGGGCATCGGCATGATGCAGCGGGCCCACCTCGAGACGGTCCCCTTCGAGAACCTCGACATCCTCGCGGGCAAGGTTCCCCTGGACCTGAGCGAGGCGGGCTTTCGACAAGATCGTGCGTCGCAGGCGCGGCGGCATATGCTACGAGCTCAACTTTCTCTACGCTGCGGCCCTGCATGCTCTCGGTTTCGACGTCGAGCTCAGGGGCGGGCGCATCTACGATGACGGAGACGAGTTCGACCACGTCTTCCTCATGGTGACCGACCCGACGATCCGCGTCCGATCCCTGGATCACCGACGTCGGCTTTGCCTACAACATCGCCGGGCACCCATACGCTTTGCGCCGGGTGTCATCCAGGACGACGACGCTGCCAATATCGCATCGACGAGGCCGAGGCAGACGGCGAGACCTGGTACCACGTCATGCGCCTCGTCGACGATGCCGAATCATTCATGTTCTCCTTCCGCGACGTGGCTCGCGAGCCGGCCGAGTTCGATTCCCGACGCCACTTCTTCGAGACCGATCCGTCGTCGCGGTTCCTCAAAGGGTCCTCTGTCTGCATCGACGGC